>JFJP01005399.1_pt1 | contig 24285 bp, 25 predicted proteins | sample 431651 | NCBI WGS metagenome assembly JFJP01 (sample SAMN02602958, study PRJNA72255) | Microbial mat metagenome, whole genome shotgun sequencing project. | biome: fresh water; feature: sink hole; material: water; isolation source: purple microbial (photo- and chemosynthetic) mats found in...
GCGCATCCCCACTTGCGCACCTTGCACCGCCCGGCCAACCTGGAGGATCTATTCCTGAAGCTCACCGGACGTCAGATTCGCGAGGAAGGCTAGCGGCAATGCAATCAAGCGCAGTGATAGTCCACTGAGGGTCAGCGCACTGGTTGCTCAATGTGATAACTCTTCGCGGATCACCCGTCGCAAATCGGCCTCCAGATGACCAGCCTCAATCACACGGCGAAGCGAGTCGTTGATGAGCGTCTGGTAACCGCGATTGCCCGCCAGCGCCTTGAAGTGTTCCACGATGGGCGCGTCCAGCATGATGTTGACCCGCTGCTTTCCCACCCGAGCGCGCACTGCTGTTTGCCACTGTGCACGGTTGACATCACGGCCAGCCACACGCAGCCTGGCACTGTCAAAGTTTGCCTGCGTCAGCTTCGGTGCGTCGTCATCAGAAATAGCCGGCGTTTTTGTAATAGAGGTCTGTTTCATCGCTGTCTGCCTTTCTCATGGAGATGATGCGAATGCTTTCATCGGATTCCACATGAACGATCAGTACCACCAGGTATTCCAGCAGTCCGATACCCACCATGCGCTGCTCGCCGTAGTTTTCGCGTTGGTCTTCAAACAACACCATGGGGCCGCTGAAAACTTTCGCTGCATCGGCGAAGTCCAAGCCATGTTTTTGCAAGTTGGTTTGCCTTTTGACTTCGTCCCAGGTGAACTTCATTCTGAAAATTATACACATTTGCATACATATTTATGCAGGCGATGAGGACCATCTTCGGCAAGTCCAGGTGCTGCATGCCCGATGTTCGGCCACAATGGCCCCTATCCACAATGCCCACACGATTTTCCAGAACGCTATGAAAACGGGAGCTACTCACGCTTATTCCACGGGCGCAGAAGGCCAAATTAACCCCTCCATTTGGGATCTGCCGCGGCTGTCATTGCGCTTTTGGCCGGTGTTTCTGCGCAATCTGTTGGTGTGGCGCAAACTGGCCATTCCCAGCCTGGTGGGCAATATTGCCGAACCCTTGATGTGGCTCGTCGCGTTTGGCTACGGCATGGGCGCGCTGGTCGGGCAGGTTACCGTGCCCGGACCCAACGGCACCATGCAAGTGCCTTACATCCTGTTTCTGGCCAGCGGATCGATCTGCATGAGCGCCATGAATGCGGCCACGTTCGAAGCGTTGTACTCGGCGTTTTCCCGCATGCACATTCAAAAGACCTGGGACGGCATCATGAACGCGCCAGTGGGGCTGGACGACATTGTGTTTGCCGAAATGCTATGGGCGGCATTCAAGTCGCTGTTTACGGTGACCGCCATCCTTTGTGTGATGCTGGCACTCAACATCAGCCACAGCCCCAAGTTGCTGATCGCCTGGCCGATTCTGTTTGGCGTGGGTGTTACCTTCGCCTGCATCGCGCTGATCTTCAACGCGCTGGCCAAGGGCTACGACTTTTTCACCTACTACTTCACGCTGTTTCTCACCCCCATGATGTTCCTCAGTGGCGTGTTCTTTCCCCTCTCGCAATTGCCTCCCATGGTGCGGTCGGTGGCGGACTGGTTGCCCCTGAGCAGTGCCGTCGCCTTGGTGCGCCCCCTGTTTATGGACCAGTGGCCGCAGGACTGGCTGCGCCATGCGCTGGTGCTGCTTGTCTTTGCGGGTGTTTCGTTCTGGGTGGCACTGGCGCTGACCCGAAAACGTTTTCGGATTTGATGGCGGCCCCACTATGGCTAAAGTTCTATTCCGCGCTTTCTTGATATTCCTGGCCTGCACCGCACTCAGCGCCGTGGTCTATTACATATTTGATGCAATGTCCTACATAACCGGGATGCCATCACTGCGTCGCGCCTGGGTCCTGATATTGCCAGTCTATGGACTGTTCTTTGCCTACTTGTTCTTTTACCTCGGTCCAGAGCTGTACCAAGCGACACGTACCGCCGCTTTACGTCCCCTCAACGGAAGTTACTACGAGTATCTGACTTGGCGCATCACGGTGCTGGAAGACGAAAGCCATTGCCGCTGGATTTCCACCGAACTGGTGCGCAAGATCGTTGGACAACTGGCCAGCGACCAGGCGTTGGCCACCATTTTCCCCTCTGGCCACCAGTACTTTGGCAAAGACAAGAAAAATGGGCACCTGCGCGACGATGCCTTGGTAGAACATCTTTCCAATGCCACCACGCCACAAGCCATCAAATTCAAGAACTGGGCGCAGCGCAACATTGCCTACCCCGCAAACAAAACGCGCGAGCGCCTGGGCATCAAACTCGCTGCGCCAACCTCATACCCCGACGACTGACGCCTTGTGACCGGCCAAGCCCTTAGGTATGGCCTGCAGCAACTGCTGTGTGTAGGCATGCTGGGGGTTGCGGTAAATGTCATCGGCCAGTCCACGCTCCACCACTTCGCCCTGGCTCATCACCAGGATGTCGTCGGCCATGTACTTCACCACTGCCAGATCGTGGCTGATAAAGACATAGGCCAACCCAAACTCCTCCTGCAAGTCGAGCAACAGGTTGAGCACCGTGGCCTGCACACTGACATCGAGTGCGCTCACGCTTTCATCACACACAATGATTTCCGGCTGCATCGACAGGCACCGCGCAATGGCGATGCGCTGGCGCTGCCCTCCTGAGAATTCGTGGGGATACTTGCCGAAGGCGTCTTTGGGCAAGCCCACTTTCTCCAGCAGCGACAAGGTGCGTCGGGCACGGTCGTCTTCGCTGTTGCCAATGCCATGGATTCGCATGGGCTCCATCAATATCTGGGCCACGGTAAACCGTGGGTTCAGGCTGGCGTAGGGGTTCTGGAAGATGATCTGGATGCGGCTGCGGTAGGGCCGCATCTGGTCACCACTGAGTTCAGCCAGGTTCTTGCCTTCAAACAAAATGCTGCCAGCAGTGCTGTCAAGCAAACGGGTGAGCATCATGCCGATCGTCGTCTTGCCGGAGCCTGACTCCCCCACCACGCCCAGGGTGCGGCCCTTGTGCAGGGTGAAGTCGGCCTGTTTGACCGCCTGAAACAGGGTGTGACCAAAAAGACCCTTCTTCAACCGGTAGTCCTTGCGCAAACCCTGCACGGTCACCAGCGGTTCGCCGGTTGCGGGACGGCTGACCCGTTGCTCGGTGACGATCGTGCGCTGGTTGACGTAATCATCAATCACCGGCAGTCGCAAAGGACGTGTATCGAGGCGCGGGCGGCAGGCAATCAATGCCTGGGTATAGGCATCCTTGGGTGCGGTGAAGATAGTGTTGGCATCGGCGGCTTCTTTCACCACGCCATGTCGCATCACGATGACCTGGTCAGAGATTTCCCCCACCAGACCCAGATCGTGGCTGATGAACAGCACGCTCATCTTTTTCTTCTGCTGCAGCTTCGCAATCAGGTCGGTGATCTGGCGCTGCACCGTGACGTCCAGTGCGGTGGTGGGCTCGTCGGCTATCAGCAGCTTGGGCTCACAGGCAATGGCGATTGCGATCATCACCCGCTGCTGCTGGCCACCCGACAACTCGTGCGGATAGGAATGGAGTCTCTCCTTCGGGTTGGGAATGCCCACTTCGGTCATCAACTCCAGTGTACGGTCGAGCGCCTGACGGGCATTGAGTTGCATGTGGATACGCAGCACTTCAGCAATCTGATCGCCCACGGTGAACACCGGGTTGAGCGAGCTCATCGGCTCCTGAAACACCACCGAGATGTCCTTGCCGCGCAGGCGCCGCAAATCCTCCACCGGTGCCGTCAGCAAGTTGGCGCCGTTGTAAAGCACCTTGCTGTTCGCCCCCACAATGGCATTTTCTGGCAACAGGCGCACGATGCTCATGGCGCTCACACTCTTGCCGCTGCCCGACTCCCCCACCAGCGCAACGGTGGAATTCTCGGGCACTTCAAAACTGACGCCCTTGACGGCCTCGGCAGTGTGGGTCTTGCTCATGCGGAACGACACCCGCAAGTCTTGTACGCTGATCAAACTGGTCATGGAGTAAGTCCTTGCGTTTCAGCGAAGTTTCGGATCCAGCGCATCGCGCAGGGCGTCGGTAACCAGAGCAAACGCCGTCACAAAAGTGGCCATAAATACGGTTGCCGAAGCCAGTTGCCACCATTTGCCCAACACCAGTTCGCTTTGTGACTCCGAGAGCATGGTGCCCCAGCTCACCATATCCACCGGCACGCCAAGCCCCAGAAAAGACAGGATGACCTCAAACTTGATGAAACTCACCACATGCAGGCTCAACTGCACCAGTACCACGTGGCTGATATTGGGCAGGATGTGCACGAACATGCGCGACAGGTGCGACGCACCAATGGCCTCGGCGGCGCGAACATACTCACGCGACCGATGCTTCATATACTCGGCGCGCACCAGACGGTAAATGCCGGTCCAGCCGACCAGGCTCAGAATGATGACCACCATCCAGATGCCACTGCCAATGGTGCCTGCCAGCGGGCCAGACTTCAAAACGGCGGCAAAAGAGAAGATCAGAAGGATCGAGGGGATTGCGGTGAACACGTTGTACACCCACTCCAGAAAGTCACTGGCCTTGCCCCCAAAGTAGCCGCCAATGGCCCCCAACACCGTGCCGATGACAGTGGCAAACAGCGCAGCAATCAAGCCAACTGCGATCGATACCTGCGCTCCCTTAATGGTTTTGGCCAATACGTCGCGGCCCAGACGGTCGCCGCCAAGAGGCAAAGTCGGACTCTTGACGCTGTCAGCCGTCTTGAACTGCGCTGCACGCTCATCCCACTCTTGGTAGCGGGGCGCAAGGGGGTCCACGGCCGACAGATCCGCATTGGGGCCGGTCGGCACCTCCACCACGGCTGTTTCTGAGCCATCTACAACCTTGCCCACGAAATGGGGGGGGGCGTGCGGGGTACCCACCTCGCGCTGCCAATCCGCCGCCACTAGGCCGAACTGTGCCATCGCCACCAGCACAATGAACAACAACGTCACCATCAGCGACACCATGCCCACGCGGTCGGCCCGCAAACGCTTCCAGGCCTGCGCCCAGACCCCGGGGGAACGGGGCAACTCTTCCAGCACTGCAGCATTCATTTCAGCACCACCCGTGGGTCAACAAACTTGTAAAGAATATCGGTGACCAGATTGATCACCATCGTCAAAGTCGCCAGATACACCGTGAAGGCCTGAATGACCGGATAGTCGCTGCGATTCACCGCCAGGTAAATCTCCCTCCCCACTCCGGGAATGGAGAAAAATACTTCAATCAGGAATGAGCCCACGAAGATGCCTGGAAGCTGGGTTGCCACATTCGTCAAGATCGGAATCATGGCGTTGCGCAGCACGTGCTTGAACAGGATGGTGTTCTCGCTCACCCCCTTGGCACGCGCAGTACGTACATAGTCCTGATGGATCTCATCGAGGATAAAGCTGCGATACAGCCGCGTGTGGGGCGCCAGGCTCACGAGGACCGCCAGAAAGACCGGCAAGGGTGCGTACACCGCCAGGTTGGTCCAGACGCTGTTGCTCCAGCCTTGAACCGGAAACCATCCCAACATAAACCCGAAGATGTATTGCCCCACCACCACATACACCAGGAAACTGACGGACAGCGCCACGGTCGTAATGACCATCACCAGCCGATCGGTCAGGCTGCCACGCACATACGCGACGGCAACGCCTGCCACGATGGCCAGCGCCACCTCCAGCACCAGGATCGGCACCATGATGGTCAGCGTAGCTGGCAAGCGGGTGGCAAAGAGGTTGGCAATCGACTCCTTGGTGGCCCAACTGCTACCCCAATTGAAGGTGGCAATCTGCTGGATAAAGATCCAGAGCTGCTCCGTCACCGGCCGGTCCAGCCCGAGTTGCGCCCGGATGGACGCAATTTGCTCCGGTGTCGCCGACATGCCCGCCAGCAGTTCGGCGGGGTCGCCCCCAAAGTACTTGAATAGAAAAAACACCAGAAGAATAACCCCCAGCAACGTGGGGATCATTTGCCAGATGCGTCTTATCAGATAGGAAATCATGAAGCAGGTCTTTGTGATTAACTAGGGTCAAATGCCGATGCGATTATCAGCCGGGCAGATTATGCTCGGAGGCGTTAGAGTACGCATCGGTGTTTGCATAGGGGAAAACATGGGTTACTTTGAGCGCTGCAGTCGATGGACGGTGGCCGTATCGCTACTGCTGGGTCTCACTTCAGTATCCAACGCAGGGCCGGAGCCGGCTCGCACGGAGAAGGTGTTTCGCTATTCCTTCCCGATTGCAGAAACGGGTTTTGACCCGGTGCAGATCAGTGATCTGTATTCGCGTGTGCTGGTGGCCAATATGCTCGACTCGCTGTATGAGTACGACTACCTCGCGCGTCCACTGAAGATTCGCCCGCTGCTGGCGGCGGCAATGCCGGAAATTTCGAGTGACTTCAAGACCTGGACCATCAAACTGCGCCAGGGTGTCCTGTTCAACGACGACGCTGCTTTTGGAGGCAAAAAACGCGAACTGACCGCCGACGATGTGGTCTACAGCTACAAGCGCCACTACGATCCCAAGAACAAGAGTCAAAACCTGTACTTGCTCGAGGGCGACAAGATCCTGGACCTGCCCGAGCTCAAGGCAGCGGCCGGCAAGCCAGGCGCGAAGTTTGACTATGACAAGCAGGTCGATGGACTGCGCGCGCTGGACCGTTACACGGTGCAGTTCAAGCTGGCCGATGCGAGCCCGCGTTTTCTGTTTCGCCTCTCCGACGCGGGCGCCTTTGGCATCGTGGCGCGGGAGGTGGTAGAGAAATACGGTGACAAGATCATGGAGCATCCGGTCGGCACCGGCCCGTTCAAATTGGCCGAGTGGAAGCGCTCGTCCAAGATCAGCTTTGTGCGCAATCCCAATTTCCGCGAAGAGTTGTACGACGCTGAACCGCCTGCAGACGACCCGCGCTCACAGGCCATCTACGCCCAGATGAAAGGCAAGCGCATGCCTTTCGTGGACCGGGTGGAGGTGTCGATTGTGGAAGAGTCGCAACCCCGCTGGCTGTCGTTTCTGGGCAATGAGTTTGACTTGATGGAGCGCTTGCCCAGCACGTTTGCCTACCAGGCCATCCCCAACAACAAGCTCGCGCCCAACCTGGTGAAAAAGGGCATCACCATGGACCGTGTTTCGGCACTGGATGTGACCCACACCTATTTCGGCATGGAAAACCCGATCGTCGGCGGCTACACCCCCGACAAGGTGGCACTGCGCCGCGCCATTGCACTGGCCTACAACTCAGACGAGGAAATTCGCCTGCCGCGCAAGAACCAGGCGGTGTTGTCCCAAGGACCCATCACGCCCCTGACCTTTGGCTACGACCCCAAATTCAAGACCGAGATGAGCGAGTTCAGCCGCCCCAAGGCGATGGCGCTGCTCGACATGTATGGCTACGTGGACAAAGATGGCGACGGCTGGCGGGACATGCCCGATGGCAGCCCCCTGGTACTGGAATACGCCACTTCGCCCGACGCTTCCTCGCGCGAACTCAATGAACTGTGGAAAAAGAACATGGATGCCATCAAGATCAAGATGGAATTCAAGGTGGCCAAGTGGCCCGAGCAACTCAAACTCTCGCGCAACGGCAAATTGATGATGTGGGGCCTGGGATGGTCGGTCACTGATCCGGACGGCGAGGGCTTCCTGCAATTGGGCAACGGCGCTGCCAAAGGGGGAGCAAACCATTCGCGGTTTGACTTGTCAGAGTTCAACCGTCTGTTCAACCAACAAAAGGCCATGCCCGATGGGCCAGAACGTTTTGCCATCATGAAGGAAGCCGAAAAGCTGATGGTGGCTTATATGCCCTATAAGACCAACACACACCGCATCAACACCGATCTGATGCAACCCTGGTTGGTCGGTTACCGGCGTCACCCGACGTCACGTGGCACCTGGAAGTTTGTCGACATCGACCTCGACAAGCTACCAAAATAATAGCTGCTTGCGCATACCCCGTAAGCGCTACAGCCATTTTTTTCATATTTTTTAGGAGCATTACTGATGCAATACCGTCGTTTGGGCCGCAGTGGCCTGCAGGTGAGCGAACTCTCATTGGGTTCCTGGGTCACTTACCACAACCAGGTCGACACCAAGGCCGCCACCGAGATGCTGGCCGCCGCCTATGACGCGGGCATCAACTTCTTTGACAATGCAGAGATCTATGCCAAGGGCCAGAGTGAAGTGGTGATGGGCGAAGCCTTCAAGGCGCTGAACTGGCCGCGCCTGAACTACGTGGTATCGACCAAGTTCTTCTGGGGACTGGACCGTGATGGTGCCGCTGTCAACCGCAAGGACACGCTGAACCGCAAGTACCTGATGCAGGCCATCGATGGGTCGCTGCAACGCATGCAGCTCGATTTCATCGACCTGATCTACTGCCACCGCCCCGACCCGCTCACCCCGATTGAGGAAACCGTGCGTGCCATGAGCGACATCATTGGTCAGGGCAAGGCCTTGTACTGGGGCACCAGCGAGTGGAGTGCTGCCGACATTCGCGCCGCCTGGGAGATTGCCGAGCGCCACCACCTGCACAAGCCGGTGATGGAACAACCCCAATACCACCTGTTTCACCGCCAGCGCGTGGAGACCGAGTACGCCCGCCTGTACGAAGACATTGGCCTGGGCCTGACCACCTGGAGCCCGCTGGCTTCTGGCCTGCTCACCGGCAAGTACCAAACGGGTGTTCCTGCCGGGAGCCGCGGTGCGCTGGAGAGTATGGGTTTTCTGCTCGCCGGACTCACCGATGCGCCCAAAAACGCGGCAGTGGGCAAGCTTGCGGAAATTGCCACCGAGCTGGGTGGCAATGTGGCGCAACTGGCCATTGCGTGGGTCAACCGCAACCCGCACGTCAGCACCGTGATCCTGGGCGCCAGCAAACTCGGCCAGTTGCAGGACAACCTGGGCGCCCTGGCGCTGACACCGAAGCTCACACCCGAGGTGTTGGCCCGCATCGATGCCATCGCCAAGCCGCTGGCAGCCTGAAGCGAGCGCAGCGTACACTGAAAGAACCCCATGTTTCGCACCACCTACGTCGACTACGCCCAGTTGTGGGACCAGCTCAGCACCTGGGCCGCTCAGTACCCGGCGTTTGTCCGGTTGTCGGTGCTGGGGCAGTCGGCGCAGGGGCGTGACATTCCGCTGCTTACGATTGGCCGCGACCCGGATACGGTGCGCCCCGCGGTGTGGATTGATGGCAACATGCATGCAGTAGAAGTGTGCGGTACCAGTGTGGCGCTGGCCATTGCCGAAGACATCATCGGCCTGCATTGCGGCGAGCGCCAAGCGGGTGCCAAGGGTCTGCCGGCCCACATGGCAACCGCCATCACCGATGCCCTGTTTTACGTGTGTCCGCGCATTTCGCCCGACGGCGCCGAGGCGATTCTCAAGACCGGGCGTTATGTTCGCTCCAGCCCGGTCGACGGTCGTGCCCAGAAGGGGCATGCCCACTGGCAATCCGGCGACATCAATGGCGACGGTTATTCCGGCTACATGCGCCAGCAGCACCCGCAGGGCAGTCTGGTCGAATTGCGTGGTGAAAATGGTGTGCCACTGAGCCCGCCAGTCATGACCGCACGCATGCCCGAAGATGAGGGACCCTTTTACAAGCTTTACCCCGAAGGCACGATCGCCAATTTTGATGGCCGAACGATTCCAGACCCGGGCTTTCTGGCTGACAACCAGTACGACTTCAACCGCAACTTCCCATTCTTCTGGGCACCCGAGCCCGACCAGGCCGGCGCGGGTGACTTCCCGGGCAGTGCACCAGAGACACGCGCCGTGATCGAATTCGCCACGGCCCACCCCAACATCTTCACCTGGCTGAACCTGCACACCTTCGGCGGCGTACTGATCCGCCCACTGGGCGACAAGCCCGACAGCAAACTCAACCCCGTGGACCGCGCAATCTACGAGCAGATTGAAGACTGGATGACCGAGCACACCGGCTATGCCACCGTGAGCGGCTTTCACGAGTTTCTGTACGAGCCCGACAAACCGCTGCGCGGCGACCTGTCGGATTACGCGTTTCACCAGCGCGGTGCGCTGAGCTATGTGGTGGAACTGTGGGATCTGTTCAAGCAACTCGGCATCGAACGCAAGAAACCCTTTGTCGAGCACTACCAGAAGTTCACCCGCAAGGATGCGGCGACCTTGGCTCAGTTTGACAAGGAGCACAACGCCGGGCGCATTTTCAAACAATGGGAAAAGGTGCAGCACCCGCAACTCGGTGATGTGGAAGTCAACGGATTTGATCCGCGCATCGGCATCTCCAACCCGCCACTGGAACGCCTGGCGCACACCTGCGAATCGCAAAGTGCTGCGTTTTTGCGCGTGGCCGCCCTCGTGCCGCGCATGGAAGTACAGGTGGTGTCGCAGGGAAAGCTGGAAACAAATCACACACGCATCGAGTTGCGTGTTTCCAATACGGGTTATCTGGGCAGTTATGGTTTGCACGCCGGCAAGGGCGTGCCGCACTCCGAGCCTGTGCGCCTGACTGCTACCAGTGACGAAGTCAACGTGATAACGCCGCCGAACGGCAAACTCGAACTGGGTCACCTCGATGGCTGGGGCGCTGGCAAGTACGGCGGTACCACCATCTTCATGCCGTGGACGCGCGGCAACGCCAATGAACGTTTTGCAACCCTGATCGTGCAGGGGACAGGGGCATTGAAAGTACGTGTGGGCAGCTGCCGTATGGGCTGGCTGGACCTGTCGCTTTCCATCTGACTCCCCGACCGAGGGCGCAATACGAGTTTGCGAAAAGCGCTGCGGATTGCGTAGGGGGCAGTGGTGTCAGATCCAAATTCAGGAAAGAAGCGCGAACCTATTTCAGCAATTTCGCCTTGAGCTGATTGAATTCTTCGCTCGAGATGGCGCCAACCTTCAAAAGTTCGTTGAGTTTCATTAGCTCGTCTGCTATCGAGGGACTTCCTGTAACAGTTGAAGCCGACTTGCTGGACGAAGGCACGCTGGTACTACCGCCGTGCTGCATCGGGGACTCGGCTGAACCATGTCTAGGCGACACAACCCTGAGCAGCTCGTCGAATGAGTAAATCTGAAACTTATGAGTAAGCGCAGACATGAACAGCAACCCTGCGCCAAGGACCAAGACAATCCAACCCCATTCAATTTGAATGGAATTTTGAGCAAGCTCAGCGAGTCCCCGAAACGGATTTCCGGCCAAAGACTTGTCCATCTCACTCTTCATTTCATGCATTTTCCAAGTGAAGTACACAAAAGTAAATGTTAGTGTGGCAATGGAGGCTGACGCAGTCCAAAAGAGCTTTGCCGGCTGATTCCGAAAGACGAAGAACAAAGAAAGAATCGCCATTGCAATCAGGATCACGCCATCCCCTGCGCCATTCCTAAAGTAGTTCATGCTTCCCACAATTGGAAGACGAATGATGGGCGCGAAAACACCCAGAAAGAGCACCAAAGAACCAATGATCCCCAGCACTTTTGAAAAAGGAGGGACCGCAACTTCTTCCGAGTATTCAACGCTTGCAATGGGGCTCAATTCCTCATCGCCACTGCTACCAATCAATGACGCAGGGTTATCTACTAACTTTGACGGAATCGTTTCCGGCTCAGGTTGAACGACCCTGGCCCTGAGACGCGATGTGACAAGAGTCCCATTGGCTAGAGCAGCTTCAGCCTTGGCATAAATCACACCGCATTTTGGACATTCATAATCTGGGGCATTGTCGGCAGCCTGCCGAATGTACCCACACTTTACACATTCTTTGGACATCAGTATTCCTCCACTTGCTTATGTTCTGGTCGTTACTTAATGGCTTGCGGCAGACGAGCCTACCCGAATTCACATGACGATCATCGTCTCTCGGATGCAGCAACTCCTCGCTAACTCGAGGGATCAAGTGTAAGTGGCAATGAAATATTGTTTGCCCTGCGTTTTCAGCATTTCGTCTTCCGACAGACTATAATCCGACGACTGAATAAAAGGGAGAGACCATGCTCAAACGAACTGCGCTGCTTTTGTCATTTGTGTTGCTGCCAGTGATGGGACACACCCAGACTTGCCCAACCTCGCAAGAGGTGAAAAACGCAGAAACCTCTGCAAGTTCTATTTCGCTAAATCCAGAACAAAAAGCTGCAAAGGATCTTGTAGTGAAGGCCATGAAAAAGTGCCCCAAGAGGCTACTGTGCAGCGAAATCATGCAAAAGACTCCACGAGGTGGTTCGCCAAAGAACGTACTGCAACTTTACTTGAATGAATTCAATCCGAGCAGGCAGCCTTATTTGCAGGTTGATTCAGATTCATACCAGGCTGTCTGCTCCACTTTCAAATAGCTTGGCGATATCGCTTTGATCCATCGCCATCGATTACCCCCGCTTACAGACCCGGCCTCATCCACACCAGTTTGAATCGCCCAGGAACCTTTACCGACTCTGCGCCGCCGCAATCTTGGCAAAGAAATCATAGACGCCCGTGTCCCCCATAGCCCGTGCATCGGCAAGTTCTCCGCCGCGTGTGGCGTACAGCGGCTTACCCTGTGCAGAAAGCACCACCACGGCAGGGATGCCCTTCTTCAGTGGCACACCGTAGAACTCGGCAATGTCCACGTTACGGTCAAACTTGCCCACGTTGACCTTGACGACGTGGAAGTTCCTCGCAATCAGGGGCGCGGCGGCGCCAGTCTTGAAAGCGGCATCGAGCATCTTGCAGTCGCCACACCAATTCGCGCCAAACACCACCAACACCGGCAGTTTGCTCTGGCGGGCTTCCGTCAAGACCGCACCAATATCAGCCTTGGCGTCGGCAGCCTCGTCGTACGGCCCGGTCGCGGCGTGGGCCAAGGCAAATGCCATCAGGAGGGCGAGTAGCAAATAGCGACGCATCGTGGTGTCTTGTCAAAGAATCAATGACCGGCAGTGTAAGGGAATCCTTGTGCAGCGAGAATCAGCGGTTTGTGGCACCTACCTAGCGTCGCATCCGGGACAATTGCAATGCCAATCTTTGAACACCACCGAGAAATTTTGTTCGCCCTGTTGGGGCACGGCGTGGGACTGCCATGACACCGTGCAACCCTTTAGCGATTCGCGTGTATTGGGAAGACACCGACGCTGGTGGTGTCGTGTTCTATGCCAATTACCTCAAGTTTTTTGAACGTGCGCGAACCGAGTGGTTGCGCGCGCTGGGTGTGGAGCAGAGCCAATTGCAGGCGGCGACCGGTTGTATCTTTGTGGTGTCGCAGGTACAGCTGCACTACCGCGCATCGGCTCGCCTGGACGACTTGCTCACAGTGGGCGTGCGAACGCTACAGGTGGGTCGTGCATCGATGGAACTGGAGCAACAGGCGTGGCGTGGTGACACCTTGTTGGCCGAGGGCCGCGTGCGTGTGGGTTGCGTGAATGCGGTCACAATGCGGCCTTGTCGTATTCCCTACTCCGTAGCGCAATTGCTTGACACATCTCCTCTGCCATGATCGAAAAATTTCTGTTGCTGGTCCTCCTAGGCGTGCTATCTGGTTGTGCTCTAACCCCGGCGAGGGAAGAGCCTGGGGAACCGCGGGTGGAGTCCAACGTCTGGACGCAGACACCGGTACACACCGGCAGTGCGGCGGACGCAAAGACGCAGTGGCAGCACTATCGGCTTCCGGGCAAACAAGCGACATCTTTCCGATTCGCGCGCAACGATGGTCGCGATGCTATGGCCGTGCAGGCTTCGGCGTCGGCCAGCATGTTGCGCCAAAAAGTACATATTGTGCCGTCCGAGTTGAGTCAGCTGAAGTTCTCCTGGAAAGTCCCTGAACTGATTGCCCAGGCCGATATGGCCGTGCGCGAAGTAGACGACTCCCCGGTGCGCATCGTGCTGGCCTTCGATGGCGATCGCTCGAAGTTTTCTGCCAAGAACGCCATGCTGTCGGAGTTGTCCCATGCGCTGACCGGTGAACCCATGCCGTACGCCACCTTGATGTATGTGTGGTGCAATACCCGCGCGCCGGGCTCGGTCATCACCAACCCACGCACCGATCGGATTCGTAAGATCGTGGTTGAGTCGGGCGGAAGTAATCTCAACCGTTGGCTGGATTACGAGCGTGACGTTCGGGCCGACTTTGAAATAGCCTTTGGCGAGGCACCGGGAAACCTGGTCGGCGTAGGCATCATGACCGATACCGACAACACACAGACCGACATCCGCGCCTGGTATGGCACCCTGACTCTGGCAAAGGTGCAATAGTCAGGTGCCACGGTAGTCTCGCGTTAGCAACAGGTTGTTTGAAGCCGTACCAACACGATCCCATCTTTCAGAAAGCCCCTTTCCCATGGACATGCTGCTTGACCCCAACATGTGGATTGCTTTTGCAATGCTCACGACTCTGGAGATCGTTTTAGGCATTGACAACATCATCTTTATCTCGATCCTGGTCGGGCGGCTGCCCGCCGATGTGCGCGACAAGGCGCGCAAGCTGGGCCTAGGCTTTGCCATGGTGTCACGCCTGCTGCTGCTGTTGACGCTGAGTTGGGTGATGGGTCTGACCGTGGACCTGTTCAGCGTGCTCGGCAAAGGTTTCAGTGGCCGCGATCTGGTGCTGTTATTGGGAGGACTTTTTTTGCTCTACAAGGCATCCCACGAAATTTTTGTCGAGGTGGAAGCACGTGAGCAGCATACGCCCGAGCAGACTGACCCTGTCGCCATGAAGGCCGCCGGCACCAAGTTGTTCTGGGCCGTCATAGGACAAATAGCCATCATTGACATCGTATTCTCGCTGGACTCGGTCATTACCGCGGTCGGCATGGTCGACCAGATCGGCGTGATGATTGCCGCCGTGGTCGCTTCGGTAGGTGTCATGCTGGTAGCTGCCAAACCGATTGGCGACTTTGTCGACAACCATCCGTCGGTCAAGGTACTGGCGCTGGCGTTTCTGGTGATGGTGGGCATGGCACTCACCGCAGAAGCCTTTGATGAACACGTGCCAAAGGGTTACATCTACGCCGCCATGGCGTTTTCGCTCGGAGTGGAAGCGCTGAACATCCGCGCCCGCAGCAAGCGCCAGCAGAAGGCTGGCGCCCATTAAAGAACTACTTGATGCGGCGCACACGCGGCGACAGATTGCTTCCGTCGATGTCCAGGTAGTAGGCACCCATGAAACCGCGCCGCACCGACACCTTGGGGTTCGTCAGTTCGACATAGGCGCGGCTGCCATCCGATATCTGCCAGACCTGCCCATTGGCGAACGTCAGCATGGCGTTGGCAACCCAGCCTTCAAACTTGCCGTCGATGCGGCTCTGGATCGATTCAACCTGCGCTGCAGTCGCCTGACGTTCCAAGCCGAATTGACTGACCGCTTGCTGGGGAGGCGTTGGCGTTGGCGCATTGGCGACGGGCGCAGCGCCAGCCATCTTGGGAGCCGATGCAGCGACCGGGGCGCTTTTCGCCACAGATCCAATCCCGTTGGCCACTGCGTCGTAGCAGGCCAGCCGGGGACCGGGTTCCACTAGCGCTTTACAGCGCAAAATTGCGGCATCGTCTGCCCGGACCAGAGGGCTGAGCAACGCCAGGCCGACAAGTAGCACACCAGTTTTCATAGGAAATCCACGCAGATGAAGGGTGAAAGGGGCACAGTTTACTGCGGTGCCAGTTGTTTGGGCGCGCCATTTGCCGTATCGTGTGGGCATGAAAAACATCCATTTTGAAGTTCGCAAGACCAACCTCGGCAGCACCGAGTTTCGCAGCACCCCAGTTGCAGCACTGCCAGATGGGCAGATCAGGGTGGCCATTGAAAAATTCGCCCTGACTTCCAACAACATCACCTATGCCGCCATGGGTGATGCCATGCAGTATTGGCAGTTCTTTCCAGTGGCTGAAGACCCGGCCTGGGGCCGCATTCCGGTGTGGGGCTTTGGCACGGTGCAGCAGTCGAACCACCCGCTGATCGCACAGGGCGAGCGGCTCTATGGCTACTTTCCGATGGCGTCGAGCCTGGATATCACCCCCGGCACCATCGCTGCAGCGCACTTTTTCGACACTGCACCGCACCGTGCAGCCTTGCATCCGGTCTACAACCAATATATGCGCTGCGATTCCGACCCGTTCTACAGCGCCGGGACCGAGGACCTGCAAGCCCTGTTGCGCCCGCTGTTCATCACCTCTTGGCTGATTGACGATTACCTGGCCGATAACGCTTTTTTTGGCGCCACCGCGGAGCCCACGCGCAAGGGCATCATGCTGCTGTCGAGCGCCTCCAGCAAGACGGCCTATGGCACCGCGTTTCAGTTGGCCCAGCGCGAGGGCATAGAAGTCGTGGGTTTCACCTCGCCGGGCAATGTGGCATTCTGCGAGAGTCTGGGGTGCTACGACCGGGTGCTGACTTACGACCAACTTCCACAGGTTGATGCCAACGCACCGTGCGTCTACATTGACTTTGCCGGTGACGCCGCGTTTCGACTGGCACTGCACACGCACTGCCAGCAATTGAAATTCAGCAGCTCGATTGGGGCCACCCATGTGGACGAAATGGGCGGGGCCAAAGACCTTCCCGGCCCCAAGGCCACGCTGTTCTTCGCGCCAGCGCAGATCAAGAAACGCAGCGCCGAGTGGGGCAGCCAGGGTTTGGCAAAGCACCTGGTGCAAGCCTGGACACTGTTTGTTGCCAAGGTCGGTACGAGCACGCCCCCATGGCTACAGGTGCACACCCATACCGGACCGGATGCGATGCTGGCGACCTACCTGACCGTGCTGGGGGGCAAGGGTGATCCACGGGTGGGGCATATCCTGTCGCTGGGGACGCCGTCCGCTTAAGGCATGATCGAACCTGCGCAAACGCCCATGAATACCCTACGGAGACCCCATGAGACTGGCCCTGATGTCCGACATACATGCCAATTTGCAAGCACTGGACGCCTGCCTGTTGCACGCACGGGCACAACAAGCCCAGCGCTTTGCATTTCTGGGTGACCTGGTCGGCTACGGGGCGGACCCCTGTGCGGTGGTGGAGCGGGTGAAGTTGCTCACCGAAGAAGGCGCCGTGGTACTCAAGGGAAACCATGACGCCATGGCAGTCCATCCACCTGCGGAGGTCAAGACCGTGGGCGACAGTACGGCGCAATGGACGCACGACAACCTCAGCCCGGAACAGCGCACCTGGCTCGACCTGTTGCCCATGACCCTGCTGCTGGACCGCATACTGCTGGTACATGCCAGCGCAGACCAACCCGAGCGATGGCGCTATGTCTACGACCAGCGAGCCGCCACGGCCAGCCTGGACGCAGCAGCAGCCGACCCTGCAGTGCGCTACGTTTTTGGCGGCCATGTGCACATGCAAACGCTGTATTACCGCGGCTCTGGCCACGCCCTGATGCCGTTCACACCGCAGCCCGGCGTGGCGGTGCCGGTGCCGCTGCATCGCCAGTGGCTGGGAACGATTGGCTCGGTAGGTCAGCCGCGTGATGGCAAGCCTCTGGCGATGTACGCACTGCTGGACACCGAGCGCTCGCAGCTGACTTTTCACCGGGTGCCCTATGACCACCACGGCGCCGCCGTGGCGATTCGTCGTGCGGGCTTGCCCGCGTACTTTGCCGATCGGCTGGAGAGTGGTCGATGAAGTTACTCGAACCCGGCGCCCATCTGGACGGTTTTGCTATCGAAGAGTGCATCCATTCCGGAGGCATGGCGCACGTTTACCGGGTGCACTACGCCGATGGGCAGCCCGATCCGGGCTTTGACATGGCCATGAAAGTGCCGCGCATGACGGCTGGCGATGGCGCGGAAAACATCGTCAGTTTCGAGGTCGAATGCCAGATCATGCAGACCCTTCAGGGCCACCATGTGCCGCGCTTTGTGGCTGCAGGCGACTTGCAGCGGGTACCCTATCTGGTGATGGAATACATCCAGGGTCAGACGCTGGACCACTGGCTCGAAGCCGAGACGCGTCCGACGGTAGACGAGATGGCACGCCTCGGCGCCGCCATGGCACGTGCAGCCCACGCACTACACCAGCAAAACACGGTACATCTGGACCTCAAACCCGCCAATGTGCTGTTTCGCCCGGACGGCAGCGCTGTGATGCTGGACTTTGGCCTGTCCTGCCACGCCCACTACCCGGACCTACTGGCCGAGCAATTGCGCAAGGCAGTGGGCTCGCCCACCTGGATTGCACCGGAGCAGGTGGTGGGTGTGCGTGGCGACCCGCGCAGCGACATCTTTGCCATCGGCGTCATGCTCTACGAGCTGTGCACCGGCGAGTTGCCCTTTGGCTCGCCGCAGACCGCCGCTGGTCTGCGCCAGCGGCTGTGGATGGACCCCACACCACCGCGAAAGATCAAGCCCGAAATTCCCACCTGGTTTCAGGAGGTGGTGCTGCGCTGCCTGGAGCCCGAGGCCGCACAACGCTATTCCTCCGCCGCCTTGTTGGCATTTGACCTGACCCACCCAACCCAGGTCGTCATTACCGAGCGCGGTCTCAAGACCAAGGGCACCAAGTTCAGTACCCACTTCAAGCGCTGGATCAAGGCGGCCGGCATGCACTACCAGCCCAGTCCGCTGCCGTCGCAACAAGCCGATGAAGTGCCCATCATCATGGTGGCAGTGCCCCACAATGACGTGACCGACGCCACGCTGTACTCGCTGCGCCAGGCCGTGGCGCGTTCGCTGGGCACCCGGCCCGGTGCCCGTCTGGCCTGCGTAACCGTCATCTCCAGCAGTCTGACCAGTTCGTCCGACGACGAAAAGAGCGAGACCAGCGTGCACCGGCGTTACCTCACCGATCTGCGCCAATGGGCCCAACCGCTGGACCACCCGGGACACCAGACCTCCTACCACGTGTTGGAGACCAGTGATGTGGCACAGGCCTTGCTGAATTACGCGCGCGGCAACAACGTGAGCGTGATCGTGATGGGTGCCGCAACCCACGGCCTCAAGACGCAACGCTTTGTGGCAACGGTACCGATCAAGGTGGCCATGGATGCGCCCTGCACCGTCATCCTGGTGAAGCAGTCATTGCCCTTTGCACAACTCGGCACATCGACTGGCAGCCAGCGCAGTGGACCCGACTACTCCGACTCGGACTCCGACGTCGCGTCGCGGTTTGGCGATGACCTCGGGCCATTGGGCTAAATGGATCAACCGCCCAGCCGCCATCCGTTTGATGCGCTCACACCGGATGTGGTCCTCGACGCGCTCGAGAGTGTAGGTCTGCGCGGCGACGGGCGACTCACCGCGCTGTCTTCCTACGAAAACCGTGTCTACCAGGTGCAACTGGAAGATGGCAGTTCGGTGGTGGCCAAGTTCTATCGGCCGGAGCGTTGGAGCGACTCGCAGATTCTGGAAGAACATGGATTTGCCGCCGAATTGATGGCCGCAGAAATTCCCGTGATCGGCCCCTTGTCACTGCAAGGGCAATCCACCGTCGGGCCACAAACCCTGAACCAGTTTGGCGGCTTTGGCTTTAGCGTGAGCCCCCGGCGCGGGGGGCGCGCACCCGAACTGGACGACTCCGAAGTGCTGGAATGGATTGGCCGGTTTCTGGCACGCATTCACACCGTGGGTGCAGCACACCCTTTTACCCACCGGCCCGCCTTGAATGCACAGACCTTTGGATTTGACTCGATGCGCTGGCTGCTGGACAACGACAAAGTGCCGCTGGATGTGCAGTCAGCCTGGGCACGCACCTGCCAGACCGCTATTGATTTAGTAGCTGCTCACGCATGTATTTCGGGCGCTTCAGGCAAAAATGATTCTATAAAACTGCTGCGCTTGCATGGCGACTGCCACCCTGGCAACATCCTCTGGACGCCCAGCGATGCCCCGGCTGCGGCCGGACCCGGCCCGCACTTTGTGGACCTGGACGATGCCCGCATGGGGCCTGCTGTGCAGGACTTCTGGATGCTGCTCAGCGGAGACCGCAGTCAGCGCACGCGCCAGCTCGGCGCATTGGTGGATGGCTACGAGCAGTTTCGCGAGTTTGACCGGCGCGAACTCGCGCTCATAGAACCCCTGCGCACGCTGCGCCTCATCCACTACAGCGCCTGGCTGGCCCGTCGATGGGACGACCCGACTTTTCCGGTGAACTTTCCGTGGTTCGGGTCGAGCGACTACTGGCAAGGCCAGCTACAGATGCTCGAGGAGCAGATCGAGGCGATGCAGGAAGATCCTCTGGTCGTATGACAGCGCAACCGCTTTCCGTAAACGCCGTCGGATGTGGCCGCGTGGGCAAGACTTTGCTGCGACTGGGGCACGTGCAAGGGGTTGTCCAAGTACAGGACGTACACACCCGTTCACTCGAAAGCGCACAGACGGCCTGCCACGTGATTGGCGCCGGCGTAGCAACTGCAAACCTGCACACGATGCGCGCTGCCAACCTCTGGATGGTGGCCGTGCCCGATGCCCAAGTCGCAACTGTTGCGCACACGATGGCAGAGCAACTCCAACACCTTCCTCCCGCCGTGGCGTTTCATTGCAGCGGTGCACTGGACTCCAGCGCACTGGCACCGTTGGCGGCGTTGGGCTGGCAAACCGCCAGCGCCCACTGCATACTGAGTTTTGCATCGGTGCCTGCAGCGCTGGAGCAGTTTCCCGGCACGCCCTGCGCACTCGAAGGCGACCCACGCGCCTGTGCACTGTTGCGTGAGGTATTCACTGCCATTGGCGCGCACTGCTTTGATGTGGCGAGCAGCGACAAATTGCTCTACCACGCTGCTGCCGTGTTTGCGACCAATTTTCTGCCCGTGCTGCAGGCCACGGCCGAAGCGTTGTGGCAAAGCACGGGAGTACCGGCGGCACTGATTCCGGGTCTGCGAATCGCGCTATTGCGCAACGCCGTTGCCAACATCACTGCCAACGGGCCACGCGGTGCATTGACGGGGCCAGCGGCACGCGGCGATACCGCCGCCATCGCCCGCCAGGCGCATGCGTTGGGCCAGTGGGATGCGCCTACCGGTGCTGCCTATGAAGCCTTGAGCGCGTTGGCCTTGCGCCTTGCCAAAGCCTGATCAGCCCAGCGTACGGCCAAAAAAGCGCAGCGTGCGGTCCCAGGCTTGCGAAGCCCAGACCGGGTCGTACTGGGTGGCAGGAATGCGGCCCGGCCCCACAGCCGTTTCATTGGCAAAAGCATGGTGCGCCAGGTAGCGGTGAAACTCCGGTACGACTCCTGCAGAGTGCAGCTTGGCTTCGAGCGCGTCGACGGTATCGATCTTGAAAAACTCATCCTGCGTGGCCCAGTGGCCCATCACCGGCGCGGTGATCTTGCTGGCATCGATGTACTCCAGCGGCGGGCAGCCGTACCAGACCACGCCCGCGTCAATTTCGGGTGATTGGGTCAGCGCCAGCAATGTCAATGCACCGCCCATGCAGAAGCCGGTTACACCCACTTTGGATGCCCGGGTTTTGAGAAACTGCACCGCACCACGAATGTCCTGCGAGGCCGCATCACCAAAGTCGAGACCGGTCATGAGGTGGCTTGCTTCTTCGGCTTCCACCGTCGATTTGCCCCGGTACAGATCGGGCACCAGCGCCTGGTAACCCGCCGCGGCCAGACGGTCGGCCACGCCACGAATCTGGGCATTGAGTCCCCACCACTCCTGGATTACCACCACCGCGGGGCCACCGACCCCTTGCGCCGGTTCGGCCAGATAGCCTTGCACGGTTTTCCCATCCGGACGCTCAAAATTCACCAAAGTACCCATCGCCTTGTCTCCTTGAGGTTGCTGTCAACTGCGCAGTTTATGCGGTCTGGCCCAACTGTTCCATGCAAAGACCGCAACCGACCCCAGCGCCACCAGCGCCAGCACCCTCTGCACCGGCAACGCCTCTGCAAAGTCCAGCCCGGAGTCCAGCAACGGGTATGCGGCACCCAGTACCAGCAGGGCCACCAGACGCAGGCTCCACGCGCAAGGCTGCCAGTGCTTTTCTGCCATACGCGCGAGCAACCCATTGCCCAGCATGCCCGACAGCAACCCCAGCGATGCCCCCACGGCCACATCCCCCGGCCAATGCGCGCCCACGGCAATACGCGACAGACCCACCGCCGCCGCCAGCACAAACAACCACCCATGGCGCAAGCGCCGCGCAGCGGGTAGCGCAAAGTAGATGCCGGACGCTACGGCAAACGCCGTCAGGGTGTGGCCCGAAGGCATCGACACCAGTTCCAGCCGCTCACCCAGGATGAATATCTGGGCGTTGTCCACCACGGCCGCGGGGCGCGGGCTCACGATCAGGCCTTTGCCCAGCCGGGTAAACAGAATGGCAAATGGTGCAGCACACAACCACGCCCACAGGAGGCGCGGTGCCAGCACCAGCAACGGCGCTGTGATCCCCAGAACACCCCAGGCATTGCCCAGCAACGACAGGCCGGCCCACACCAGACTGGGTAGCGCGGCAAACCGGGTGTTGAGGTAGACAAACATGGCAGGCTCGTAAGTGTGCAGCCACAGGGGCGTCGAGAGTGCCAACAGCAAAAACGGAAAGACCCAGACGCCCGCGGCGATGGTGGTGGTGCGTGTCACGGGCGCTTCCTCAAGAGCGGCCGCGGGTTACCCGACCAACGGTGACAGGCATGGAAAGTGAAGGTAGCGATGGCCACACCAAAGCGACGCACTTCCTGGGCCTCGAGCAACGTGCAGTCGGCAAAACCTTGGGGAGCCAATGGAACCTCGTAGGCCAACTGCGACCAATCCACCAGCAGGGTGTCGCCCCCCTGCGGCAGATCACCGGCCCACAGGTCGAACTGATCGAACCGGTCTTCGAGCACATGGATGGGCAACGGCCGTGCATACCAGGCAAAGCGGCTCGCCAGTGTCCAGTTTTGCACCGCTACGCTCTTCAGGTTATTTTGTGCGGCCAGTTCCCTGGCGCGATTACCGGCTGCATCCCAGCCATGGACGTCGGCAAATGGGTTGGAGGGGTCGGTCGCGTTGCCACTGCCGGCTGTCCCCGTGACAAAGGGCACACCGCCACTGACCATCATGCCCAACACCGCCACGCCCAAAACACCTTGCAGCCATGCCAGCGCGAGCACCACGTTGCGTTGCACCTGCTGCACAGCTTGCGCCAACGCCACACCGGCAAAGGGCGCCAGCGCAATCCAGGCAGGAGCCGTCCAATGCGGTAGACTGGTGCCGCCACCCGCCAACACGGCCAACACGCCAAATGGCAGCACAAAGAACCACCGCAACGAACGCATGGGCGCGGCAAAAGGCTGCGCCCAACCCCAGAGCAGCAACGGCCCGAACGCCACCACCTGGATGACGAGAAACTTGACCACCTCCAGCGCCTGCCAGCTGCCACCTGCGCCGTGCTTGGCCTGGTAGGCAAAAGAGATCCATTGATTCTGCGCATTCCAGATCGCCACAGGAGACACCACTACCAATGCAATAACCACCGCCATCCAGAGTCTTCCACTTGCCAGCACCCGCGGGCCATGCGCCAGCAGGAGACACAGCCCCAAGGCGAGCGCCACAAAGATGGCGGTGTATTTGCTCAAACCTGCCAGCCCGAGCAGCACCCCCAACACCACCCACAAGTCCGTACGCCGCAAGGCATCAGGTTGCATCAAATCGAGCGTCCACCACACCAGTGCTGCGGTGAAAAACATCAGCAAGGTGTCGGGCAACAGCCCGATGCCCAGCACGTGCAGCAGCGGCGCCAGAGCCAGCACCAGCACGGTCCAGAAGCCTGCGCGCTCAGCCGCAGCAGCGTCCTTCGTCAGCAGTTGCAACCGCACGGCAATGCGGTGCACCCACAACACCGTTCCCAACCACAACGCTTCAGGAACCAACCGCAGCACGGCGGCGGGAGCGTCGAGCGCCACCAGTGGCCATTGCGCCCAGCCCACCAGCGGCGGGTGGTCGAAGTAGCTCAGGGCCAGGTGCGTCGCATACAGCGCGTAATGGGCCTCGTCCACCGACAGGCCCACACTCCCGCCCAGCACAAAGTGCACAACGCACGCCAGCACAAGCACAAGGCGGGTGTTGCGATCAACGGGGATCAGTGGGTTGGCGGGCGGCAAGTGGGGCGCAAAGAGTGAGACTGTGGGTGGACAGAGTCTATCAAGGGTCAAGCGGGTTCACACATTACATATCCACCTCGCCTCTGCCCGTCGCATCGATCTTGCCACGGTATTCGCAGTCAAAGGTGCCATCGAGCAGGTCGAAGGTGAATCTGAGAGCTCAAGCGAAAAAAAGTGGCACCGAAGTGCCACCAATTACGGGGTATTGCTACACCCGCACCCTTGGATATTGTTCTTGTTTCTGGCTGATCGGACTCCTCACTCCACCTTGAAAGCGAATTCCTGAATAGCTTTGGTTTCACCAGCGCCAGACACACACTTGTACTGCATCATTGCCGTGCGCACTGCC
>JFJP01030223.1_pt1 | contig 24282 bp, 20 predicted proteins | sample 431651 | NCBI WGS metagenome assembly JFJP01 (sample SAMN02602958, study PRJNA72255) | Microbial mat metagenome, whole genome shotgun sequencing project. | biome: fresh water; feature: sink hole; material: water; isolation source: purple microbial (photo- and chemosynthetic) mats found in...
TACAAAGGCCTGATTCTCGCTGGCGGTTCCGGCACCCGATTGCACCCCCTGACGGTTTCCGTCAGCAAGCAGTTGATGCCGGTTTACGATAAGCCAATGATTTACTACCCGGTCGCCACGCTGATGCTGGCGGACATCCGGGACATTCTGATTATCACCACCCCTCGCGATCAGGAGGCGTATCAAGCCCTGCTCGGCGACGGGGCACGCTGGGGTATCAACATTGAATACGCCATCCAGCCCAGTCCCGACGGGTTGGCACAGGCGTTCCTGATTGGCGAGGCGTTTATTGGCACTGATCCGGCCTGCCTCATGCTCGGCGACAATATCTATTATGGTCAGGGTCTGTCGGCGGTACTGCGGCGGGCGACCGCTCGTCAGCAGGGCGCGACCGTATTCGGCTACTACGTGCGCGATCCCCAGCAATACGGCGTGGTCAGCTTTGACGCACAGGGTCGGGCCGTGGAGATTGAAGAAAAGCCCAGGCAGCCCAAGTCCAATTACGCGGTGACCGGCCTGTATTTCTACGACAACGACGTCATCAACATCGCCAAAAATATCCGGCCTTCGGCGCGGGGTGAACTGGAAATCACCGATGTTAATAAAGTCTATCTGGAGCGCGGCGGATTGAATGTGGAGCTACTCGGACGCGGCTATGCCTGGCTGGATACCGGCACCCATGAATCGCTGCTGGCGGCGGCCAATTTCATGCAGGTGGTCGAGCAGCGGCAGGGGCTGAAAATCTCCTGTCCGGAGGAAGTCGCCTGGCGGATGGGCTATATCGACGATGAACAACTGACCCGGTTGGCGCAGCCATTGGCTAAAAGCGGCTACGGTCAATATCTGTTGGAATTGTTGGAGCGGAGGGTGACGGCGTGAAGGTGATTGAAACCGGGTTGCCCGGCGTGTTGCTGCTGGAACCCAAGGTATTCGGCGATGTGCGCGGCTTTTTCATGGAGACTTGGCAGGCGGCGCGTTATCACGAGGTGGGAATGCCCGAGCGCTTTGTTCAGGACAACCATTCCCGGTCGCGCCGGGGCGTCTTGCGCGGCCTGCATTATCAATTGGTTCAGCCGCAGGGCAAGCTGGTGTGGGTCACGCGGGGAGCAGTGTTCGATGTGGCGGTGGATATTCGCCGGGATTCGCCAGCCTTCGGGCGCTGGTTTGGTTGCGTACTGGACGATGTCAATCACCGGCAGTTATATGTCCCGCCCGGTTTCGCTCACGGCTTCTGCGTGATTTCCGAAGAGGCAGATTTCTTCTATAAATGCACTGATTATTACCATCCACAGTCCGAGCGCGGTATTGCTTGGGATGATCCGGACATTGGCATTGACTGGCCGTTGCGCGACGTGGCGTTATCGGGCAAGGATCAGCAAAATCGGCGGTTGAAAGAACAGGCGGCTGAAGATTTGCCGGTGTATAAGGGTTAATTCATGCGAGTCATTATTATCGGCGCTCAGGGTCAGGTCGGTTGGGAATTGAACCGCCGTGCCATAGCATTAGGCCATGAAGTACTGGCCTGGGATCAGGCGGAACTGGATATTACTGATGCTGCCGCCGTGGACCAGGCGCTGGATGCCAGCGGCGCTGATGTCGTCATCAATGCCGCCGCTTATACCGCCGTGGACAAGGCGGAACAGGAACCTGATCGGGCGTTTGCGGTGAACCGGGACGGTCCCGCACATCTGGCTACGGCCTGCGCTCGTTTGAACATCCCGTTACTGCATATTTCCACCGACTATGTTTATGACGGACGCCAATCCAGTCCCTACGTTGAAGACGATGCCCCGACACCGCTGGGCGTGTATGGGGCCAGTAAGCTCGCCGGTGATGAAGCCGTGCGGCGTGGGTTGCCCCGACATCTGATCCTGCGGGTGAGCTGGGTGTTTAGCGTCCACGGTCATAACTTCGTTAAGACCATCCTGCGGCTGGCGCGAGAACGGGAAGAACTGCGCATCGTTGCTGATCAGCACGGCAGTCCCACCTTCGCCGGTGACATTGCCGATGTACTGTTGGAACTGGCTGGGCGTATTGCCGAAATCGATGCGAAAGGCGCTTGGGGGACTTACCACTATTGCGGCGACCCGGTCACGACCTGGCATGGCTTTACCTGTGCCATTGTGGAACTGGCCGGGGAACGTGAACCCTTGCGGGCGCAAACGATCCTTCCGATTACCACCGCAGATTACCCCACTCCTGCCGCCCGGCCCGCCAATTCTGCGCTGGATTGCGGGAAACTGGCGGCCCGGTTCGGTATCTTGCCGCGCCCGTGGCGGGACGGTTTGCACGCCCTGTTATCCTCTGACCATTGATTACTGACCCCTCATTCCATGTCTGTTGATCTTGGCGAATTGCTGGTTGCCCACCAGAAACTGACCGATGCGGATTTACAGCGCGCCAAGCGGGTGCAGGAAGGCGCTGGCGAAGCGCTCGATACGCTGCTGCTCAAGCTGGGGCTGATTTCGGAACGCGATCTGGCCGAGGCGCTAACGGCGCAATTGAATCTGCCGCTGGTCCGGCCCGCCGACTATCCCGAAACCCCGGCAACCAATGGCACCCTTTCGCCGCGCTTTCTCAAAGATGCCCGCGTGATTCCCCTGGCGGACGATGAGCAGGGTCTGACTGTGGCGATGGCCAATCCCACCGATGACTATGTGTTATCGGCGCTGCGCCTGGCGACGGGTAAGACCATCCTGCCGCAAGTCGGCATTCCCTCCGAACTGGAAGCGGTGTTTGAGCGGTTGTATGGCAGTGGCCGCTCGGCGATGGGCCAGATCGTCGATTCCATCGGTCTGGCCGACGATCTCACGGACGAGGAGCAGATTCAGCACTTGAAAGACCTGGCCAGCGAAGCGCCGGTCATTCGCTTGGTGAACCTGATGATCGCCCGCGCTGTGGAATCGCGGGCCTCGGATATTCACATTGAACCGTTTGAAAACCGGCTGAAGGTGCGTTACCGGGTCGACGGGGTGCTGCGTGAAGTGGAATCACCGCCTTCACGGCTTTCCGCAGCGGTCATCTCCCGCATCAAAATCATGGCCAAACTCAATATCGCCGAGCGGCGCTTGCCGCAGGACGGGCGGATTCAGTTGCGGGCGCATGGCAAGGAAATCGATCTGCGCGTGTCTACCGTGCCGACCTTGTGGGGCGAAAGCGTGGTCATGCGCATTCTCGACAAGGCCAGTGTGGTGCTGGATTTCCCGGCGCTGGGATTCAGCCCGCGCACCCTCGAACGCTTCCTCCATATTCTGATGATGCCGCATGGCATTATCGTGGTCACTGGGCCGACCGGCAGCGGCAAGACAACGACGCTGTACACCGCCTTGCAGACGTTGAATACGCCCGAGCGGAAGATTCTGACCGTGGAAGATCCAGTGGAGTATCAACTGGAAGGCATTAACCAGATTCAGGTCAAAGCACAGATCAACCTGACGTTCGCCAATGCGCTGCGCTCCATCGTCCGCCAGGATCCGGACGTGATTATGATTGGTGAAATGCGCGATCTGGAAACTGCCGGTATCGCGGTGCAGTCGGCATTAACCGGCCACATGGTGTTGTCGACCCTGCACACCAACGACGCGGCGGGCGGCATTACCCGCTTGATGGATATGGGCGTTGACGATTATCTGCTGACGTCGACTATCAATGGCATTCTGGCGCAACGCTTGGTGCGGCTGCTGTGTACCCATTGCCGCCAGCCGTATGAGGCACTGCCGGAACTGGTCGAGGAAATGCGGTTGCGGCGGTTTGTGGAAGCCCCCCTCACCCCCGGCCCCTCTCCCACTAGGGGAGAGGGGAGTGGCATCACCTTGTATAAGGCGGTCGGTTGTGAACTCTGTGGCGGGACCGGGTATCGCGGGCGGGCGGCGATTATGGAGTTTTTGACGATGACCGATACCTTGCGGCGATTGATCTTGAAACATGCTGACGCGACGGTGTTGCAGGCCGAAGCCCAGCAGGAGGGGATGGACACTATGTATGAAGACGGGTTGCGCAAGGCGGTTGCTGGCGTCACCACTCTTGAAGAAGTGCTGCGGGTGACGACTCAGCAGGAACAGGAGGCGTAAATGCCCCGCTATCGCTATGAGGCGGTGGACAACACTGGCGACGTGGTGCGTGATGAACTGGACGCGCCGAATCCGGAAGTGGTTGTTGAACGGCTACGCGATCAGGGTTTGCTGCCGCTGTCGGTCGATGAGGCTAGGGGCGGATGGCTGGGCATTGGCTTGGGTCAGCCGTGGTTCAGCAAGCGCCGGGCACTCTCGCGCAAAGCGGTGATGCTGATGACCCAGCAACTGGCCAACCTCCTCCATGCCGGGATGCCGCTGGATCGGGCCTTGACCATCCTGATCGGGGTCAGTGACGATGAACAGGCACAAACGCTGCTAGAGCGGGTTCAGGAAAAGGTGCGCGGTGGTTCCTCGCTGGCCGACGCCCTGGAAGTACAGGGTGCCTTTTCGCGCTTCTACCTGAATATGATTCGCGCTGGTGAAGCGGGCGGGGCGCTGGAAGTGGTGCTCAAACGGCTGACCGAGTTCCTGGAGCGCTCGCAGGCTCTGCGGGAAACGGTGACCTCAGCGCTGATTTACCCGATCATTCTGCTGTCGGTGTCGGCGCTGTCGGTGATTATTTTGCTGACTTTTGTGGTGCCACAATTCCAACAACTGTTCGCGGACGCCGGTAAAGCGCTGCCGCTGGCGACGCAGATCGTGATTGCTGTCGGGGACGGATTTCGAAATTACTGGTGGGCCGGGGCGCTGATCATCGTGCTGATCGTGGCGATACTGCGCCAGCAACTCAGTCAGCCGGTCAGCCGCGCCCGCTGGGATCGCTGGTTTCTCAGTCTGCCTTTGTTCGGTGACTTGATCGCCAAGGTGGAAACTGCGCGGTTGACGCGGACGTTGGGAACGCTCATTGGCAATGGCGTGTCGTTGTTGAATGCGTTGACTATTGTCCGCGAGACGCTGACCAATCAGGTGTTAGCGACGGCGCTGGGCGAGGTCTCTGAACATGTCAAGACCGGGCGGGGGCTGGCTGAACCGTTGCAGGAGGCCGGGAACTTTCCCAAACTGGCGGTGCAAATGATCCGGGTGGGCGAAGAAACCGGCCAGTTGCAGGAGATGCTGTTACAGGTCGCCGATACCTACGATGGCGAGGTGCAGACCGCCGTCAAGCGAATGCTAACTCTGCTGGAGCCGGCGCTCATTCTTGGGCTGGGCGTGATCATTGCCGGCATTATCATGTCGATTCTGGTCGCGATTCTCAGTTTGAATGAGTTGGCTTTTTAACAGGTTCAGAATGCGAGAAAACAGATGAAACAAGTGATTTTCCGCCGCGCACGCGGCTTTACCCTGATCGAACTGCTGGTGGTGTTGGTGATTCTCGGCCTGTTGGCCGGACTGGTCGGGCCGCAGGTGATGAAATACCTGGGCGGTGCGAACACCAAAACCGCTAAATTGCAGATCGAGGATTTCAGCACCGCGCTGGACGCCTTCCGGCTGGACATGAGCCGCTATCCGAATACCAATGAGGGCTTGCAGGCGCTGGTCGTGCAACCGTCTGGTGCGAGCCGCTGGAACGGCCCTTATCTGCGCAAGAACCTTATTCCCAAGGATCCGTGGGGTAACGATTACCAATATCGCGCCCCTGGCCAGAACAGTGGCGGGGCGTTTGACCTGTATTCGCTCGGCGCGGATAACGCTGAAGGCGGCGATGGTGAAAATCAGGACGTGGTGAGCTGGCAGTAGGCGCACGATGGGACGATGGCAAGCGGGCTTCACGCTGCTGGAAGTGCTGATCGTGCTGGTGATTGGCGTGTTGCTGGTCGCGTTGACACCACCTCTGCTGTCCGGCATGAGCGGCTCCACCGAGTTGCGCGGCGCGGCGCGGCAACTGGCTGCCGGTTTGCGCCATGCGCGTAACCAGGCCGTCACTGGCCAACAGGAAGCCATCTTGCTGCTGGATCTGGCCGGACGCCGGTTTGCCGTCAGCGGCGATGTGCGGGAAGTCGCCTTGCCTCACAGTATTGCGCTGCATCTTTATACCGCTCAGTCGGAACTGCTGGATGGTGAGAAAGGCAGTATCCGGTTCTTCCCGGATGGCAGTTCCACCGGCGGCGCGATTACCGTCAGCGGTCCGAAGCGAGCCTACCGGGTGAACGTGGATTGGCTGACGGGCGGCATTGCCATTGTTGAGCAGGAGGCTCGTCCGTGAACAAGGTCTTATTCCCCTCCTTGGATAAGGAGGGGTGGCGCAAAGCGCCGGGGTGGTTCGAGCGTGGCTTCTCCCTGCTGGAAGTGTTGGTGGCGTTCGCCATTCTGAGCATCTCGCTGGGCGTACTGCTCCAGGTTTTCGCCACCGGACTGCGCAACGCCGGCCTGGCCGATGACTATACCCACGCAACGCTGTATGCCGAGTCGATCCTGGCAGCGGTGGGTCGGGAAGTTCCCCTCACTGAGGGTGAGCGCAGTGGGCCGGTCAATGAGCAGTTCTCCTGGCGCAGTAGCGTGAGCCGCTATACCGAGGGGCTGCCCGAGTCGGAAACCGCGCAGTTTCGCGTTTATCAGGTGATCGTTGAAGTGTACTGGCCGGGAATAATGCACAATCGCTCTGTCGTTCTGGAAACCCTGCGGATGCTGCCGGTGGCAGCCGGGGAGCCGGGCTCGTGAGCGCTACCCGTGACTCCCGCCGGGCCGGTTTCACCCTCCTGGAACTGCTGGTCTCTATCACGCTGATGGGGTTGGTGCTGGTCGTACTCTATAGCGGCTTGCGGTTGGGACTGAATAGCTGGGAGGGGGGTGAACAACGTGCTGAGGCGACTAATCGACTGCGGTTGGCCCAGGAATTTCTCCGCCGACAGTTGACGCAGTCCATGACGACTTATCAAGTCAATGATCGGCAGGAACGGGTCGTGGTCTTCGCTGGACAAGCGGATGGCGTCGAATTTGTCGCACCGATGTTGGCGCAGTTGGGCATGGGCGGATTGTATCGGGTGCGCATCATCGCTACTGATGGCCAGTTAAGAATTCGCTGGCGTCCGTATCTGCCTGCTGATCCAGAAGCAGGGCCTGAGCGGGAGACGGTATTACTGGACGGGGTGTCCAAGGTGGAGTGGGCTTATTTTGGCTCTGAGGATCAACAACCCGACTCGCCCCGGCGCTGGAGTGCGAATTGGACGAATACGCAACAGCGGCCACAACTGGTGCGGCTGAATCTCCGTTTGGGCGGCGCACCCTGGCCGGACCTGGTGGCGGCGTTGACGGAAGGTAACCTCTGATGAGCGCCACCGTGGATAGCCGTCAGCGTGGGATGGTGTTGGTGATTGTGCTGTGGATCGTAACGCTACTGGCGGTGATGGCGGGTGGTTTCGCCTATTCCATGCGGGTGGAGACGCGCCTGGCGACCAGTGCTGTTGAACGGGCGCAGGCGCGGGCGCTGGCTGAAGCCGGCGTGGTTTATGCGCTGGCCTGGCAACTGGATTCCGAAGCGCAGAAAAAATGGCCGCCCAGTGGCGATCCGCACGACTGGGAGTTCGGCGGCGGACAGGTACGAATTAGTGTGGAAGATGCAGCGGGCCGGATCAGCCTGAATAATGCTAATCCCCAAGTGCTACAGAAAACATTGGCAACCTTGGGCGTGGCGGATACGGATGCAGAAAAACTGGCGGCAGCGATTACCGATTGGCGCGATCAGGACGATCAGACCACCGCGCCGGGCGGTGCTGAAAGCGCTGAATACCAAGGTGCCGGTCGGCCTGGACCCAAAAATGCCCCGTTTGAGAGCGTCGATGAGTTGCAACAAATTCTGGGGATAGACCGAGATACGGCTCAGCATCTTGCGGGACTGGCCACGGCCGATGCGCTGATTTCCGGCATTAACCCGCAGTGGGCTTCGTTGGCCATGCTGCGTGCACTGGGACTCGACGAACAGGCCGCTGCGGACTATGTGAACGCCCGCGCCCAGGCCGCTGCCGAGGGTGCGCCGTTGCCGCCGCCGTCGGTGGAGGAACCCACTTTTTTTTCCGGCAGCCGTTCCAGTGTTTATCATATTGCCGTCACTGCCCAAGTGGGGACCGGAGCTACCGTGAGCGCAGAAACGGTTGTTTCAACGCAGAATCCGCCTCAGGGGCAAGTCGCCCGCTGGTTGTCTTGGCGATTGCGCTAATGGCGTCATTGTTAATTTTAACGTGACTATTCAGTCCCCCCTTTAGCAAAGGGGATTAGGGGGATTTGGGTTCCGTTGCTGGTACGAAATCCCCCCCGGCTCCTCTTTTTCAAAGGGGGGAGGTGAACGCTTACATTTCAACATGACTACTGAATCTATGGCTTCTTCTCTTTATCCGCGAATTTTGCAAGGCGATTTCCACTGGAGTCTGGCCGCCTGCTGGCGCTGGCAGCGTGATGGACTGTTGGGCTGGTTGCCTATAGGGGTTCGCGGTAAACTCCTCGGCGCGGTTCGACGTTTGATCCTGAAACCTGATCTGGAGGGTTTAGCGCTGTTTCGCCAGGAAGAGGACGAACTTGCAGCATTGGCTCAGCCATCCTGGGAATCGCTGGATCGCGAAACACTGCATCAGTGGATCAGGACGGAACATCCATCCGCCATTGTTTTGCAGCTTCCCGCGGAGCGAGCGCTGAATCGGGTCGTGACGTTGCCCATGGCGGCGGCGGCGAATTTGCGCCAGGTGCTGGGTTACGAGATGGATCGGTTGACGCCGTTTAGCGCCAGCCAACTGTATTACGATGCCCTGATTGTGGAGCGCCACCCGGAACAACGGCGAATACGGGTCGAGTTGTCGGCCTTGCCGCGTTCTGAAGTGGATACGGCGCTGGGAAACCTGGCGGCGCTGGGCGTCGCGCCGGACGTGGTCGAGGTGACCGGAAGCCGACCAGGCCTTAATCTGTTGCCGAATGAGAAACGGCCCCGGCGCAGGGTATGGCCCCGGCGCTTGCGAAATGCGTTGATTGCGGTCAGTCTGAGCCTGGCGCTGGCGGCAACCGTGCTACCGCTATGGCAATATCGAATGCTAGTGATTGGCTTGCAGAAGCAGGTCGATGTTTTACAGCGTGAATCCGGACAGGTGCTGAATTTGCGCGAGCAATTGGAAAAGGCGGTCGAATCCTCGCGGTTTTTATTGCAGAAAAAGCAGAACAGCCCGCCGATTATTGAATTATTGCAGGAATTGACGGTGATTTTGCCCGATAACACTTGGTTGGAGCGTTTGCAGATCAAGGGAGATACCTTGCAATTGATCGGTCAATCCACGAGTGCATCGGCGCTGGTGAGCGTGATTGAGGAATCAAAATGGCTGAGCGGCGCGGCGTTCGCTTCCCCGGTGACCAATGATCGGCGCACCGGCAAGGAGCGGTTCGTGCTGGGCGCACGCGTGGCCGTGGAACCCCAATGAATCCAGCGCCCCCTCCCAGTCTGGGGCATCGGCTGACAGCGCTGTTGTTGCTGGCGCTGGTCATCAGCCTGTTCTATATGATGGTCGATCAGGTTTTGATGGGTCAGTATCGGATTTATCAGACCAACGCCGAGCGGTTGCAGGATCGGCTGCAGAATTTGCAGCGGTTAGCGACGGCGCGTCCCGAGTTGGAGAAGGCGATCCAGACTATTCGCGCCGACCAGCGCACCTCGGCCTATTTTCTTCCGCCCGCCCCGCCCACGCTGGCGGCGGCTGACTTGCAACAGCGGGTCAAGACGTTGGTGGAAGGTGCAGGTGGCAGTTTGCTCAGTGTCCAGGCCTTACCAGCGGTGGAGGAGGGCGGTGTAGTGCGCGTAGCGGTTGGCGTGACTTTGCAGGGAGATTTGGAGGTACTGCAAAAGATGTTGCATGGCTTGGAATCGCAAGTGCCGTTGCTGTTTGTGGATAATCTGGAGGTGACCGCCCGCCAATTCCGTCCGCGCCTGCCCGATGGCAAAGTCGCTCCGTATACGCGCATTCAGTTGAATGGTCAGTTTCAAGTATCGGGTTATTTGCGCAAAGAGGGCGGCTAGATGTTCACTCGCGGGTGGCCGTTGCTATTCTGGGGGAGTGTGGCGCTAGCAGCGGTCGGCGCGCTGGCTCTGGAATGGCGACGTCCACCGCAGTTGCCCGCTCCCGCCGTAGTCCAAGCGCCAGAGACGGTGGTAGTTCCGCCACTGCAACCGTTTCAGCCCTCACACTTATCGCGTTATGCCGAAGTCGTGGAACGGCCCATCTTTATTGAAACTCGCCGACCGGAGGCGGAGGAAGCGCCAGTGTTGCCCGAACCACCGCCCGTCCCCGAGCAATCATTGACTTTGATCGGGGTCGTGTTGATTCCGAATACCCTCCCTGTAGCCCTACTGCGACCGGAAGCGCCCGAAGTTAAAGCGGCACCGGTTCGTCCGGGAGTGAGGCGTGACCCGCGAAGAAATGTTTCTGGCCAGCCACGTCCGGTGGAACTCAGTGTCAATGTGTTGCGCGTCTTTCAGGGGGGAATGGTGGATGACTGGCGGTTGGAAACGGTGCAGGCGGATAAGGTTGTGCTGCGCAAGGGCGATGAGGTTCAGGAATTGGCGCTGATTCGCCCGTCATCGCCGCCGCTCCCCGCGCCCCCCGCGAAGCCAACAGCGCAGAGAGCGTCGCCTGCTCCACCGCACGCGGCGCTGCCTGTTCCACCACAAGTTGCACCGCCGTCTGCGCCGCCGACGCCGGGTTCCTGACCAGCATTTCAGAGAGTACAGTCCATTGAGCACCATCTGGGTCCGATCATTGATGACAGGGGGATGCCTGGCGGTTTTGCTGGGCGCTTGTGCGACGGTTCCCGAGGGAGAAGTGCCTGTTCAAGCCGATACCCAGCCAACCACCGCGCCGTCGACCCCAGGCAGTGATTCGCTCCAGTTGACCGCCCGGCCTGATGGCGAGAATGCCGCAACTGCCCGGCTAACCCCACAATCGGCGATTCTGGCCGGGACCGGCCAGTTTGTTGATGCCCGCGCCGCCAGAAAACCAGCGCCTGCAACGCCCACCGCTGCCCCATCGGGCAATGGCCTCACGCTCAATTTCGAGGGGGTCAGCATCCGGGATGTGGTGAAGGTGATTTTCGACGCCCTCAAGGAGAACTATGTCATTGATCCGCAGGTGCAGGGCGAGGTGACGGTGCAGACCAGTCGGCCCCTGATGCCGGAGCAATTGTTGCCGACGCTGGAAACTCTGTTGCGGGCTAGTAACGCGGTGCTGGTGCAGGAGGCCGGGGTCTATCGGATCATCCCGGTCGCCGGGGCGTTGCAACAGGGTAATCTGACGCCGCGCCTGCAGGGAAGCGCGGTAGGGTATGGTGTGCGTATTGTGCCACTGAACTATGTCAGTCCCCTCGAGATGCAGACGATTATCGCGCCGCTCATGCCGGAGGGGGCGATTCTGCGCGCGGATCCCGCCCGCAATCTGCTGATGCTGGCCGGTACCCCGCAGGAACTCAACAGCGCCCAGGACACGATTGATACCTTTGATGTGAACTGGCTCAAGGGGATGTCTATCGGGATATTTCGGTTGCGCAGCGCCGACAGTCAAGTCGTGGCGACGGAGTTGAACCAGTTACTGGGCGAGAGTTCTGGGACGCCGATTGCGGGTCTGGTTCGCTTGATTGCGTTGAGCAAGCTGAATGCGGTACTGGTGATCTCGTCGCAAAAGGAGTATCTCAAAGAGGTCGGGATCTGGATCGAGCGACTGGATGGCATTGGCAGTGAGCGGCTGTATGTTTATCAGGTTCAGCATAGCCGCGCGGATTACCTGGCTGAATTGTTGAACGGACTGTTTAATCTCGGCGGGGGCGGCAGCGCGAGTCGGGGCAGCGAACTGGCACCGGGTTTGCGGAGTGGGCAATTGACCAGTGGTGCAGCAACCAGTAGTGGTTTGTCGGGTGGTGCAAGTTCCGGGATCGGGAGTGGCAGCACTGGGGGCTTGGGCAGCAGCTCCAGTGGACTGGGCAGTTCGATCGGGATGGGTCGATCGCCGACGGGTGGCGCTACCGGCACGAGCGGTTCGATGGGGACGAGTCGGGTGTTGGGTGGCGGTGCTGCGGCATCTTCAACCGCGGAGGGCGGTCGTTCAGGGGGTGCCGGCATTAGCGGCATCGGCTCCGGCGGACCGAGCGCGGGTATGGAGGAAGTGCGGATTGTCGCTGACCCCGATAACAATTCATTGCTGATCTGGGCGACTAGCCAGAACCATGAGCGGATCATCGGTACGTTGGAAAAGATGGATGTCAGCCCCCGGCAGGTGTTGATCGAGGCCACCTTTGTTGAAGTGTCCCTGTCTGGCCAGTTGAAGTATGGCGTGCAGTGGTTTTTCAACAATGACGTCGGCAGCAATCGCCAGGGCAATGCCTCGCTGGGGCTTTCTGACAAAGTAGGTTTGACGTCTGCTCTTTCAGGTCTCTCGCCGGGTCAGTTCTCTTATGCGATCACCGGTAGCGGCGATATTGTCAAGGCGCTGCTCAGAGCCTTGGCCGCCGATTCCAAGGTCAAAGTACTGTCTTCTCCGCAAGTGATGGTGCTGGATAACCAGCAAGCGACGATTGAGGTGGGTCAATCGACGCCGATTCCTCAAGGTACGACGACAGTAAATTCGGTGTCGACTTCAGGTGGCGTCACTTACAAAGATACCGGCGTGCGGCTCAAAGTATTGCCCCGGATCAATGCGGGCGGGATGGTGAGTATGGAAATCGAGCAGTCAGTGAGCGAGCCGGGCAATCTGGTGACCGTCGGCACTTCCGGTGACGACGAGGCACCGGTGAAGGCGACGGCACGGGAGTTTACGCAGCGCACCGTAGATAGTAAGGTGGTGGTTGAGAATAACCAGACCCTGGTGTTGGGCGGCCTCATCCGTGAAAAGGGTACCGAAGGTCAGGAAGGTATTCCTGGATTGCGCAGTATTCCGGTGCTGGGTTCGCTGTTTAGTACGACGACGCAGGAAAACGACCGCACCGAATTGATCGTACTGATCACACCGAGGGTCGTGAAGGATAGTTTGGAGGCGACCCGGGTCACGGATGAGATCAAGCGCAAGATGCAGGCGATCGCGCCGATGTTGCCCGCATCATAGGGAAAATGGTTAGGATTGTTGTTTAAATGCAACTCTTCTAACGATTTTAATGGAAATAAAACAAATAGAATCCTTGCATTTTGGGGTTGTTCTATAATATAAATACTGCAATCGGTTTTTTGTTGTAAGGATAAATCTGTTGCGCAAACAACAAAATTATGTTGTTATGTTGACACCAGACGGAATCCCTTGTAATCTTCCGAGCGGTAGTCAAGATTTGTGTTCTTGCTAAGGCGCTCGTGCGAAGTAACCTATAGGAGTTATGATATGTTGGCGAATTTCAAGAAAGTTGGTGTAGCGGCGGCGGTCGCGACGGTTCTCGGCGCTTCCGGCGCTGCCCAGGCGGTGACGCTGGGGCATCCGGGCGATGCGTTGCTGGTTCCCTTTGTGATCGCTGACCAAGCTGCTGGCATCAATACGTTGATCGGTGTAACGGCTGCCAGCCCGAATAATCTCAACGTCGGTCAGTATGCTGACCTGACCGTTGCTGGTCATCCAGCAGTCGGCACTCTGACGCCGGGGAAAACCGCTGCGGGTTGCACCGGTCGTTTGCACTGGTATTTCTTTGACAGGCAAAGCGTAGAGGTTGTTAATGATACGGTTCCAGTGACCTGTGAAGACTTTGTCCGCATCGACTGGGGTCATATTGTTTACAATCCGGAACGTCCATTGCCCAGCGCCCAGGGTCAGGTGGGTTACCTGGTTATTGCTGACAACAGCGCTAATGAAACGAAAGCGAGTGACATGAGTCTGTATGGGGCTGCCTATCTGATCCGGGGCAACTGGGCTTCACAGGCATATATTCCGGTGCTGCCATTAGTGGATAAGGTAGACGGCACGTCCGGCGATGAAGTTGAGCATGTCGGTTCGTTCTTGGCAGGCGTAAATCCGGTCACTGCGGGTATGCTGCTGCCCAGTGCTGGCACTGGTGATGCCGCACAATTCAGCCTGCGCTACTTTGTTGATCCTGCTCTGAACTACGCGAAACAACACGACTATTCTGGTTTATGATGCCGATGAGCGGGCAGTTTCTGCTCGGGTCAGTATCCCGGATGAGTTAAATGTCGTTCTTGTTGGACCCAACGAAACAGGCGACGGCAATATTCGTGATGGTGTAGTCCATACCAATGCGACGGAAGTCAGCGCTGTCGGTGCCGCGGTAAACACGGGGTTTGTACTGTTTAACGTGCGCGACTATGCTGCTAGTGGTGCTAATGCTTCATCGGTCACTCCGGTCGAAGGTTCACGCGCTGGATTTGCCTTTAGCTTGATCGGTATTGGCGCAGCCGGCCAGCAGGTGCAGACCGAGTTGGCGCATGAGCGTGGCGTCCGGTAAATAGCTGCATCCGTTGTCGCTGCCAGTTCGGCGAGTCGGCAACGCCAAAACGGCGTACTGTTATAGTACGCCGTTTTTGTTTTCCGGGAGGGGGGATCATGTTCAAGCACTCTTTGCTGATTTTGGCCGTGAGCGCTGGCGGGGCGGTATGTGCGCCAGCGCTAGCCACTGAACCTGCTGCGCCGCCCGCAACAACAGAGCCGAGTGGCCCCACCAGGGAACAACCCGTATGGAATGCCCCGGACCATGTTTATTCACGGTTTCTGGTCAAAGGTGGCGCTTTTCATGTGCTGGCAGATGATTTGACCGGTGATGGACGAGTCGATCTGGCGTTTACCTCGCATAGTGGCAACCTGATCCAGGTTTACCGGCAAACTGCGCCACGTCGCTTTGAGTCTATGGCGGCGCAGGAAATTGTTGGCTTTCATCCTAACGACGCAATAGCCTTGCCCGGTGCGCCCAAGCGTTACCTGATCAATGCTGAGGGTGATAATCAGTTGCGCGTGGTCAAAGCAAATGCTGATGGTCGCCTGGAACTCGTGGCCAATTATCCTCACCAACAACCGTTGGGAACCACACCGTTCGCTTGGCCGGAGTGGGGGCGACTCAGCTTGGCGGTGACGCCTTATACCGGCTCATCGATCACGCTATTGCGTGATTTTGATCCAGAAAAAGGGAAAGCCAAGGCCACCATCACTATCCCGACCGATAATGACCCAAGACCGGCACGGTTGGCGGATTTGAAGGGAGATGGTATTCCCGAACTGGTGTTTCCTACCTTCTGGAGCAACAAGGTCTGGGCGATTGAGTTCGCAGGTGCGGATCAGACGCCGATAAAGCGTGAACTTGCCGCTTTCAAGGAGGGGTGGCCGCGACATGTTGTGCCCATGGATGTGAATCGCGATGGCAAAATCGACTTGTTGACGCCGATGTCTGTACAAGAACAGATCGCTGTATTGCTCAACGATGGTCAGGGTCAATTCACTCAGAGCGCACCGATTACCTATCCCGGTCGAGTGGGTGTGCATACTTTAGCGGTCGGCGAAGATCGCGGCGGACGTTATCTGTTGGCGGGTGGATCCCACGCCTTGGTGCTATATCGCGAGCGCCAGGAAGCGACCGGCCAGTTCGATCATCGGCTGTTGCCGATTCTCAACTGGCCCAACCGGGTGAAACTGATCGACGTCGATGGTGATAAATGGCTTGACGCCGTTGTCGCTAATCAGGGTCAACTCGAGTCCCAGGTCATCTATGGGCCATTATGGGACATATTCGATAAACTGGCTGCTTCGCCCCCAGGTCTATTGCCTCCTCAGTTACCGTAGTTTTTCGATATGTAGCCTTTCCCGATGATCGCTGGACTTCCGGATTCCCCTCCTTGGCGAAGGAGGTGTGGCGCGAAGCGACGGGGTAGTTCGGGAGGTCGGCTACTCAGGTTAAAAGGCTTCGGATGGCATCGCCGTTTGATCGATTCCAGTCATTTCAAGAGGGATATATGATACACAACCATACGATGATGATCGTACTGACCGCTACTCTGATTGCTCCAGCGCTGATGGCGACGGTTCAGGCGGCAGAGACGACATCTGCACCCGCTCCGCTGATGACCAGTAAGCCACTGCTGGAGCCAGCCCCACCGACTGAGTCACCGTCTCCCGCAGTGCAACCGCCCTCGTCCAGTGTGCCGGTGGCAACGCCCCAATCGGCGAGTCCTGAACATGAAGTGGTCATGGCCTGGGTCGGCGGCAAGAAGATTACCGTTGAGCAGTTCATGAATTACATCAAGAAGGATACCCGTTTGGTGGTTAAGGCGACCAAGGCACCGGGACGCGCTGAGATTCTGCGCGAGATGATCGTGGAACGGTTGCTTGAAGAGGCCATGCTTCGCGAAGACCTGCTACCCAAGGATCGTGCTCCTAATTCGCAGGAGTATATGCAAGCTTATCAGCAGTTAGCGAGTCGCCGCTTTCCACAAGCCAACATCGCGCCGACCGAGGAGGAAATCTATCAATACTATCGCCAGTATCCGGAATTTTTCGGCATCCCCGGCATGGTGCGGGTGAGCCAGATTCAATTCCGGTGGCCCGAAAACGCCAGCGAACAGGATAAAGCCGCGGTCAGGACTAAAGCGGAAGATGCGCTCAAGCGTCTGCAGGCGAATGCGGCGTTTGCTGATGTCGCCACCGAACTGACCGAGAATCCCCGGGGCAAGGTCGCTGGCGGCGATTTAGGCTTTCTGCAACTTGATAAGGATCCTTGGTTGCAAAAAGCGGTCGCTAATTTGAAGATCGGTCAATTTTCCGGAGTGCTGGAATCTCCAGTCGGCTATGAAATCGTTTTATTGCAGGAACAACGCGAGGCGATGATCGCGCCCTACGCGAATGTCCGTGATAATGCGCTCGGACGGATTCGTCAGGAGAAACATGCCAAGGCGCGGGAAGAGTACGCCTGGACACTGGCCAAGGACTTCGGCGTCAAAGTGGAGCTGCCGGAACTGAAAAGCGCTATTCCTGAAAACCTGCCCTGAAGGAAATTTGCTCAATGTTGCGATTCATCGGTTTATCAATGCTGGCGGTGATGGTGCTGTCGGGCGCGGTGCAGGCTGAGGAAAAAGCTCCTCCAGCAGCGATGCCCACCGCTGAACTACCAACCCCTTCGGCACCCAGCGCTGAACCACCACCCGCCAGCTTTGCCCCGGCTTCCGAAGCAATGCGGGTTGCGCTGCAACAACGAGCCGAACGCTATTGGGCGGCTCGGCAATCGCGGGATATCCGAACAATTTATGAATTGGAATCAGCAGCCCAACCTGGTGGTTGGCTGAAACTGGAAAACGCTATGTCGTTACAGGGTTTGCCACTGCGTAATGTAAAGGTTGGGGAACTCCAGATTGAGGGCGACAAGGCCGCGATCCAGGTCAAGGCCGACGTGCTTATCGGCACGATGGGTTGGGCGCCGCAGACCATTAAGGATTCCTGGATACGAATCAATGACCAGTGGTATCACGAAACTACTCGCCCATGATCGACCACCTGGTTGAACACGCCGAGCGCTTGGTGGCTGATGGACGCTACGAACAGGCTCGCGACCAGTACACGCAGATTTGCCGGTTAGCCCCCCATCGAGCGCCCTACTGGTTGCGACTCGCTGAACTGCAATATGATCTCGAGCAATTTCAGGCCTGTTTGGCACCTCTGGAGTATGCCCTGCGGCTGGAACCGCGCAATTCAGCGGCATTGCGACTGGCGACAGCAGCGTTGCTGGAAACTGGCCGGTATGAATCCACTCTGCAACGGGCTGACCAATTGCTCGCCCTGGACAGTAATAACCTGGTAGCCCTGCGGAATAAGGGCACAGCGTTACTCAGACTGGAGCAGTATCCTGAGGCGTTGGCGACGTTTAATCAGGCACTGGTTCTGGAACCTGACGAAGCGGCAATCCACGCCAGTCGGGGTTCAGCGCTGCTAGGTTTAGGTCGCCCGGGCGAGGCACTGGCGGCGTTCGATCAGGCTTTGGTGCGGCGTCCGAATTATGGAATCGCCCTGATCAATCGCAGCGCCGCATTACGGGCATTGCACCGTCCCACTGAGGCGCTGGCCGCGGCGGATATGGCGCTGACGATACATCCCGACGGGTCTGCGGCGCTGTTGAATCGTGTCGCTGCCCTGATCGATCTGGAGCGTTACGAAGAAGCGTTGACGCTCATTGACCAAATGCTTGCGCGACAACCGACTCAGCTCAAGGCGCTTATAAATCGTAGTCTGGCATTGCTGGGACTGGCGCGTTATGACGAAGCGTTGGCCGTCATCCGTGCACTTCATGCCCAGGGATCATCGGTCGTCAATGCAGTACTGACCGCCGGTGACGTATTATTGCGCCACGGCCGACCGGAACAGGCAGCCGTCTGGATCGATCAGGGACTCGCCTGGTATCCGGATCATTCGGAGTTGCTACAGGGGCGCATCGCGATTCTGCTGGCCCAGGAACACTACCCGGCAGCACTGGCGATGGCCGAACAGTTATTGACTGTCGCTTCGCCAAACCAGATCGCTGCGCAATTGACGGCGGCTGCCGCGTTTAACGCCAATGGCCGGTTTCAGGAAGCGCTGGCCTTGCTGGATGCTTTGCCGCCGGCCGCCCAGGAAGACTGGCAGTTTCACGCTAAACGTGGTGAGGCGTTCGCCGGTTTGGACCGTTTTGCCGAGGCGCGGACGGCCTTCGCGCTCGCTGACCAGCAGGATTCCCGAGCATTCCGAATCAATAGTCATGATGGTCTGCTTACATTTCGGCCTGCCGATTCCTGTCTGCCACCGGTTACTCCGGAATATATTCGTATTAATTTTGAATGGCGGCGTCTGAATCATGGGGACTGGCAGGACTATGAAAATCGGGTTGCGCTGATCCAGCGCTGGGTCGAGGATAGTCTGGCTTGTGGCGAACCCTCACCACTGCTGCCCTTCCGCGCTCTGTTTCTACCCTTGTTGCCCACTTTACGACTGGCGATTGCCCGTCGCGAAGCTGAACGGTTTAATCCGTTAACTTGGCGGCTCGGTGATGAACGTTGCACGGTCAGCGCGACGACTGCGGAAAATACGCGCTTGAAGATCGGCTATGTCTCTGCGGATTTTCACGAGCATCCGACGGCTCATCTCATGCGCAGTCTGTTCCGTTGTCACGATCGCCACGGTTTTGAAATTTACGTCTATGCGCTGCGTGGTGATGATCGCAGTGCTTATTATCGGCAAATCCGTGATGACAGCGACTGTTTCGTTGATTTGTCCAGATTAGACAATGCTGGCGCGATCCAACGCATTCGGGCCGATGGTATCCAGATTCTGATAGATTTAATGGCGTACACCAATTACGCACGTCCAGAAATTTTTGCCGCACGGCCGGCACCGGTGCAGGTCAACTGGTTGGGTTTTCCTGGCAGCAGTGGAGCCGACTACCTCGACTATCTGCTGGTGGATCCGTGGGTTCTGCCCGCTGACCAAGCGGCGTTCTGCACTGAGCAACCGGTGTATCTACCGGAGTGCTATCAGGTCAACGACCGTTGGCAGGCGATTGCTGAGACGGGTATCCGCCGGATCGACCAGAGTTTGCCAGATTCCGCTTTTGTCTTTTGTTGTTTTAATCAGGCGCAGAAACTTGAACCGGTTATGTTTGCCGTCTGGATGCGCATTCTTGGCCAAGTTCCGGGTTCAGTGCTGTGGCTTTATGTGGAGAGCATGGAAGCGCGTGACCGGTTACGGGCGACCGCTATGGATCAAGGCATTACCGGTGAACGTTTGATTTTCGCTGACCGCCTGCCCAAGGATCGCCATCTGGAGCGGCACCGATTGGCTGATTTATTCCTCGACACCCGCATTTACAACGCGCATACCACTGCCAGCGATGCCCTGTGGGCAGGGTTGCCGGTCTTGACCTGCATAGGTGAAACCTTTCCAGCCCGGGTGGTCGCCAGCTTGTTGCACGCGGTGGGTTTACCGGAGTTAGTGACGCATTCGCTGGATGAATATGAGCGTCTGGCGGTTCGGTTGGCGACGCAGCCGACCCTGCTGGCCACGTTGCGGACAAAACTGGCGGATTTACGCCTGCGCACCCCGCTGTTCGATACTGAGCGGTTTGCCCGGCATCTGGAACGCGCTTTTGCAATGATGTGGGAGCGCCATGTCCAGGGATTACCGCCAGCACCACTCCAGGTTCCTCCACGGCCAGTGTCGGACCGGGTTGAATAGTCGTGGCAGATGCCAGCGTGAGAAACCACCCGCATCATGTGTTTCGCCTGGCGATTCGCCAGTCCTGGCTACAGCGGCAATTGTTCTGGAAATTATTGCGGCGCGATTTTGCCGAACGCTATCGAGGTTCATACCTGGGTGTTTTGTGGTCGCTGCTACTGCCGCTGTTGTCGCTGTTGGTGTTCACCTTCTTTTTTGGAGTGATCTTTCAGATGCGCTGGGCGGGACGCAGCGAGGGTTCGTTGACCGAACTGGCATTGGCGCTGTTTGTGGGTCTGGCGCTTTACAACTTCCTTGCTGAATGCCTGACGCGCGCCCCCGGGCTGGTGCTGGCGCACCCTAATTACGTCAAGAACGTTATTTTTCCGCTGGATATGTTGCCGGTAGTCATGGTGGCGTCTGCGCTGCTGACGCTTATCTTAACCCTGCTGGTTATTTTATTACTTCAGGCGATGATTGGTGTGGGCCTGAGTTGGAAGGTGCTGTGGTTGCCCGCGACGATTCTGCCGCTCACGTTGTTCCTGCTGGGACTGAGCGCATTTCTGGCGGCGCTGGGCGTCTATATTCGCGATATTCAGCAACTGATCACCCCTGTGACGCAACTGTTGATGTTCCTCAGCCCCGTATTCTATCCAGTCAGCGCCTTGCCGGAAGCGATGCGCCCCTGGTTGCAGCTCAATCCACTGGCCTTGGCCATCGAACAGACCCGGGGTCTGATTCTGTTCGACCAGTCGCCTGATAGACTCGAGTACCTGATCAGTCTAGCGGCTGGAATAGTGGCGATGTTGCTGGGAGCTTGGTGGTTTGCCCGCACCCGTAAGGGCTTTGCTGATGTCCTTTGACCCGGTTTTTAGTGGGTTTGACCCGGTTAGCGCCGACGCAGCGCAGACCGTGATTGAGGTGCAGAACGCTGGCAAGTGCTATCACGTCTATGAGCGACCCCAAGATCGGCTCAAACAGATGCTGTGGCGGGGCCGTCGCCAGTATTACCGCGAATTCTGGGCACTGCGCGATGTGTCATTCACCGTTCGGCGCGGTGAAACGGTCGGGGTGATTGGCCGCAATGGCTCCGGGAAATCCACGCTACTTAAACTGCTATGCGGAACCCTGGCGGTCACAACCGGCCAGGTGACGGTCGGTGGGCGGGTTGCGGCGCTACTGGAACTGGGTACCGGGTTCAATCCGGAGTTCACCGGGCGTGAGAATGTTTATCTCAATGCGGCAATTTTGGGTCTCGATGATGCGGAAATTGAGTATTATTTGCCTGAGATTCTTGAATTTGCTGATATTGGCGACTTTATTGACCAACCGGTTAAGACCTATTCGAGTGGCATGGCCGTGCGACTGGCCTTTGCCGTTGCCGCCCACGTGCGCGTTGATATCCTGGTGATTGACGAGGCACTGGCCGTGGGCGATGTGTTCTTCGTGCAGAAATGTATGCGGTTTCTCCGCAAGTTCCAGGAGCAGGGCACTCTGTTTTTTGTCAGCCATGATACGGCGGCGGTGGTCAATCTGTGCGACCGGGTTCTGTGGCTGGAGCAGGGTAAATTACAGGAGATGGGCGTGGCCAAGGAAGTTTGTGGACGCTATCTCGCTATGCTTAGAGAGCCGCCGACGAGTCGAATAACAGAAAAAACCTCTTTATTGCCGCAAGGCGCTGACCGTCTTGCACCCATCGATATTCTCCGTGATGGATGCGATCAACGACTGGAGATAATTAATCGCTCATCCTTACGCAATAATATTGAATTATTTCCTTTTCAAATAGACCAGAATGCCTATGGTTCCAAAGCGGCAAAAATTTTTGATACATTGCTGATGGATGAACATAACCAGCCATTGCATTGGGTGGTCGGAGGGGAGATTGTGACGCTGGTAGTTAAGGCGTTAGTGGAAAATGAGATTATTAATCCAATTATTGGTTTTTTTGTTAAGGATCGTTTGGGGCAAAATCTTTTTGGGGACAATACCTATTTAACTTACGCTTCAGAGTTTCGAGAGGTGGTAGTCGGTCAGATCATGGTGGCACAATTTAAATTCAGAATGCCAATATTGCCTGTTGGTGATTATTCCATAGATGTCGCCGTTGCTTCAGGAACGCAGGCCGATCCACTGAATCACTTCTGGTGTAATGATGCGGTCGTATTTAAATCTCATTCCAGTAGTACTCATACCGGTTTAATCGGAATACCTATGCTGCATATTGAGTTATTAACCCGGTAGGAGTTCTGCATCGATCGATTCGTCCCAACGGAGTATTCCGTGGTGAAAAATTCGGTCATTGAGTGAGATAAACAGGTTCTTCCCTTATTCCTTTATCATCGAGCCTTTCAGATTTAATCCCTGTTGCACCTTCGGCAATCACTGATGAAACCCATCGACATTCTTGTGCCCGTTTATCGGGGTCTGGCCGAAACCCGGCGCTGCCTGGATAGCATTCTGGCATTTCCGCAGCAGACGCCTCACGAAATCGTGGTCATCGACGACTGCAGCCCGGAGTCTGAATTATCGGTCTGGTTGCGTGAACTGGCCGGGTCAGGTGCGATTACGCTATTGGAAAACCCGGTCAACCTGGGTTTTGTCCAAACCGCTAATCGGGGAATGGCGCTGCATCCCGACCGGGAAGTAGTCCTGCTCAACAGCGACACCGAAGTTCACGGCGACTGGCTGGATCGGTTACATCGTCACGCGGTGAGCGACCCGCAGGTCGGAACAGTGACGCCTTTCTCGAATAACGCCACACTGTGCAGTTATCCGCGCACCATGCAGGATAATCCGCTGCCGGACGACTGGCCACTGGCGGAACTGGATCGACTGTGCGCTGTGGTCAACGCCGGTCAGTCGGTCGAGCTGCCGACCGCCGTCGGGTTTTGTATGTATATCACCCGCCGTTGCCTCGAACAGGTCGGTTATTTTGATGCTATCCGGTTCGGGCGTGGCTATGGCGAGGAAAATGACTTTTCGATGCGGGCGCTCGAAATCGGGTTTCGCCATCTACTGGCTACGGATGTGTTCGTTTACCATCGTGGTGGCATTTCCTTTGGCGCGGAGGGTGCAAGTCTCTGTGCGCAGGCGCAGCAGATTCTGGCGCAGCGGCATCCTCGCTATTTTCCATTAGTCGGCGATCACTGCGCCCGCGATCCAGCGCGACCCGCGCGGCGGCGGATTGACAACGCCCGATTGGCGCGATCTTCGCGCTTTCGTCTGTTGTTTATCATGCACCGGGGTGGCGGTGGCACGGAAAAGCATGTGCGCGATTTGGCTGCGCTGCTCGAATCCACTTGTGAAGTCTTTATTTTACGGGGATTTGACGCAGCGACCGTCGTACTGGAATGGGCGCGCCGCAATGAGGAGTTCAGCACCTGGTTTCCGCTACCGCAGGCTTATCCGGAATTACTGGCCCTTTTGCAGAATTTGTTGATAGAGCGCATCCATATCCATCACGTCCTGGATTTGCCGCAACTGGCACTGCGGTTGCCTGCCGATTTGAGCCTGCCTTACGACTTTACCCTGCACGACTATTATCCGATTTGCCCGCAGTATAATCTGACTCGGCTGGACGGTGGCTATTGCGGTGAACCGGATACTGTCGGCTGTACCGTTTGCCTGGCGGAACGCCCCGCGCTTTGGGGACTGGACATCCAGTCGTGGCGATCCGGATTTCGTACCCTGTTAGCCGGAGCCGAGCGAGTCATCGCCCCATCGCAGGATGTCTTGGAGCGACTGCGGCGCTATGTTCCAGAAGCGCATTATGTCCATCTGCCGCATCCCGAGCCGATGGTGACCGCCCCACCCCTGCCCTGTCCAGCGCCATCCAGTGAACTCAAAATTGTAGTAATAGGCCGTCTGACGCCCGCCAAGGGTTTATATCTGCTCGAAGCGTGCGCTGCCGATGCCCGTATGCGGGGCTTACCGCTGTTTTTCCGGTTGATTGGTCATGCCGACCGAGAAGAATGGTCGCCGAATCCCGACTGGCCGTTGTCGTTCTCGGGATCCTACGCGGATGATCAGTTACGGCAACTGATCGTTCGTGAGCGTCCGGATGTGATCTTCTTTCCAGCCCGGTGGCCCGAGACCTACTCTTATACGCTCAGTGTTGCCATGAGCACGGGGTTACCCCTTGTCGCTCCCCGGTTGGG
>JFJP01005407.1_pt2 | contig 24280 bp, 26 predicted proteins | sample 431651 | NCBI WGS metagenome assembly JFJP01 (sample SAMN02602958, study PRJNA72255) | Microbial mat metagenome, whole genome shotgun sequencing project. | biome: fresh water; feature: sink hole; material: water; isolation source: purple microbial (photo- and chemosynthetic) mats found in...
ACTGCCTACAAGAGTCTGTGAGCGTGTGGCCTTTCGTCGTGCAATCGGGGAAGGTGCGAGTGTCCAGGAGTTGGGACGTGATCAAGCCGCCATCGCTGAAATAGAAAGATTTTTCCAAGAGGTGATGGCATGAGCATGAAGGGAAAGCCGAATACAGCTCATTTCAAGCTGCCCAAAGATCCCACAATTTTCCTCGAAGGCGGTGAGGCCGACAAGGCAGAAAAAATGGCCGTACCTTCGGCGATGACTCCAGAACCGGCCGCCTCCCCTTCCGTGGTGGAAGAAGCGCCAAGCAACCGCCGTGGTCGCGTGCATGGTCGCGTGCACGAAAAGGGGAGCCGCGTAACCGAGAAGGACATCGTCGTCGAGGCGCTGGAAGCCCTTCTCAAAGATAGATAATAGAGCCCGGAGACAAGGGACTTCTGATCTTGGTACGAGCCGTAATGAACTAACGAGTGCTGGGTACCAAAGGCGATGGTGCGTGGCTACAATCAAGCACCGGCCTCACTAGGTATATATATATGGTAAGACGGCGACACACAAGGTTTGCCCCAAATCCTTACTTCACCGCCATGGAGGGGGTCACTGTGAACGGACTGAAGCGAAATCTGAGCGGGCCCATCTGGCAAGATGCTTTGGGGCAGGCACTGCTTGCTTGGAATTTTAAAATTAGTTAGCGGGGCGTATCGCAAAGCTGAACAAGATGTCTTGAAAGCCTTTTTAAAGCGTGATGACTAAATCTGAGTATTGCGCCAGAATCTGATCGTCAGTTAAAAGAAATAGGGGTTCGGTCAAGGCCTGGGCCACAAGTAGCCTATCAAATGGGTCGCGGTGAACGGGCGGCAAAGTACGTACACGAGCGGCATGGGTGGCACGCACAGGCAATTCAAGATAGCCGCCGGCTCCAATTTCCGCGATCAGGGCGTCAATGTCCAGTTGCAACTTACCCAAGCCGACCTTGATAGAGGCTTCCCAAATACTGGCGCTACTGATGAATACTGCCTCTGCTTCGATAATGAGTTCGCGCCCTTTGGTAGATAGCCTCGGATCGTCGATGACAACCCAAAGAAATATATGTGTGTCGAGCAACAAACGCATTATTTTCCTTCAAATGCATCGAGCAAGGCACCTGGCAAAAGTTCGTTGAAATCATCGGGAATCTGTATTTTGTCCCGGAGGCCGCCAAAGCGGCGCGCTGGCCGGCTTGGGGGATCCAAGGGCACCATCCTGGCAGTCGGGCGGCCGGCCTTGGCAATCACGATTTCTTTGCCAGTCGAGGCTTCGTTTACTAGCCTGGAAAACTGTGTTTTCGCGTCGTGAATGTTGATAGTTTCCACAATAAATATTTTAACTTAGTCCAGATTAGTCCAGTTTAATTTAAAAACCCCTTTTATGCGCTGTCGCAAGTTGGTCGTAGTTCTAATAAGTAAGTCTCAGAGTACGCAAGTACCGGCCTCGATTGACGCTGAGTCGCCGTGATGACGGAGGATAGGGTTTACCAGACAGCAGAAAACTGGAGAGTCAGAAACGACAAGGCCCGCTTTCGCGAGCGGGCCTTGTCGGACAAACCGGGCGGGGTTCCCAGACACGTATAGAGTTTATCTTGACAGTTGAGATGAGTGGTACTTAAGAGTAGCCGCCATGGTCGAGAAGTTGCTCGCCAATTTGCTTGTGCTGTTTAGAAAATTCGGCCATGCCGTCATGGGAGCACGAATCCTTGCGGCGTTGGGATTCGGATGTATCTCCCATGATTCTGGCGTAGTGTTAGAAGCTTGTTCGTCCCGACCTCGTCTTCTTTATCGCACTCTCTAACGACGGTAAAATTTGCTAAAACCGCTATCGCCTTGATCAGGCGCTTTTGATTTCAATATGACGCGGGCGCGCTTCTTGCGACCTTGGAATACGCAGCGTAAGTACACCGTCTTTCAGATTGGCATCTATATTGGCAGTGTCGAGCGCCGGTCCGAGTACGAAAGATCGACGATAGACGGATTCATTCACCTCTGAGTGATAGAGAGAAAATCCTTCCGGCACCTCGACGTCGGCCTTTCCCTCTAAAAACAAACGATCTGCTTCGACACGCACATTTAGGCTATTTTTGGCGACACCAGGCATATCAGCGAGCAGGGTGATACCCGTCGGATCTTCAAAAATATCGACGAGCGGGGTTAACGTCAAGGTTTCACGCGCGCGCGCCGTTGCGGTTTGTGGATCGGTACTTTCTTGAGTCGCCAATTTTATTCCGTTTTCCATAGTTCGCTCCTTCATATAAATTTGCTGAAGAACTTCATTGAATTTGAATCAACCGTGGTTTGGACGACTCTTGCTTATGCACCAAGATCCGTAGGCACCCGTTGGTATAGTGAGCTTCAACTCGGTCAGGATCGGCCTCCTGCGGTAGCTCGACAATGCGACGGAATTTTCCAGCGGGGCGCTCCTGGGCATATACCGTCATGCGCTCGCCATCTCCTATATTGGTTTTCCGGTCTCCGGAAACACTTAAGAGTCCTTTATCAATCGTCACCTGCAAATCGGCCGGGTTTACACCTGGCACGAACATGATTACTTCGATCGTTTCATCGGTTCCACCTACGTTTAGCGCTGGGAAAGCACCTCGCATGAACGAGCGCAGGTTCGACTGCAAGCCAAAACTACGGGAAATGTCGTTCTTTGTTCTATTCACAGCATCGAACTCGCGGAAGAAGTTCTGGTCCAGAAAAGGAAGGTGCATGACTCATACTCCTTTAAATAAGATATAGCTGATTGATTTGGCATCAGGTCTGCCAGTCAGCTATGTGGTTAGCTGACTCTTATTGGGGCAACGCATAGACGTCGCTCTTAACACTTAAATGAGACTAATATTGCTGCTTTCAAGTGCCCCTACTCTTACCGCCATTGATTTAGATTAAACATGATTTCTCCTAAGCATCACCTTAAAGACACATTTCCCGGAGATCTCGACTCGGCGAAGCCACTCATGACAAAAGTATTAGATTTGCCATGGGCGAGTCTTCGCCAGTGAAGACTAAATTTTTTTGACGTAATAAGTGTGTGCAATCTGATGTCCATCCGTGGCGCCTGAGCCGTCGCGGGCTGGGCCACGTTGTTTCCTTAGGCTAACTCTGGCTGCACTGACGAACGCCATGCTAAATAGTTTTAATGATCATTCTTCCTACCAGAAAAAGCGGCATTAAAACATACCATTTAATTATCGTTAAATCCGGTAAAATTTGGCATTTACGGACAAATAACTACCGTGGTTCCATTATGAGCGAACATCTGATCGAGAAAAACTCGTCTAACGAAGTTGCGCCGGCCCATCATGACGCTAGACATATTCGCGCTGCTGACTTCAGGCGACGATCACGCCAAAGTCGACCACATGTTCTTAGCGTGAATTAACCGTGCCTCGTTACTTCGCTTACTTGAGAGTTTCCCGCGACTCACAAGACGTGGCGAACCAGCGTCTTGGTCTACTGGATTTCGCCAACTCGCGCGGCTACGCACCGCTCGTTATCGTTGAAGAAATAGCAAGTCGCTCTATTCCATGGCGTGAACGCGCGCTAGGCTCGCTCTTAACGGAGCAGACCCAGCGTGGTGACTTTATTTTAACTTCTGAATTCACCCGCTTGGGCGGATCGCCAGGACAAGTCTTTTCGATTCTAGAGACTGCCACCGAGCGCGGAGTTACCATCATCATCACAAAAAACGGCACCGTCATGGACGGTAGCCTGAATGCTCAAATTCAGGCTACCGCTTTCGCTATGGCGTCAATGATAGAGGTGGAATTTACTCGTGAGCGCACCCGTGAAGGCTTACAGCGCGCTCGCCTTGAGGGTCGCATCGGCGGCCGGCGTAAAGGTAGCACCGGCAGACTCAAGCTCGATCCTCAACGCGATAAAGTAGGGGAGCTGTACGTCCTCGGTTTGACGGCTCCTAAGCTCGCCAAACACTTTGGCGTAACCGATAAAACCATGCGTAAGTTCCTTGCGCGGCACTTCCCCAAAAAAGTATCTGATTGACACGGTAGGACCATATATCCAATCATACCAATCTTGCTTTCTCGCTCCGATTCGATCCTTACTGGTCTTTAGTCGCCAACAATTTATAGATTCTTTTGACAAATGTACAAACGTCAACATTGATCTCTAAAATGGCGATTTCAGCACGTACGTGGCTTCTCATGTGCTGGTACAGATTCTTAATTACGATATTTGTATCGATTATCTTCAATGTCCATTTGTTGGGTAGTTATCACTCTTTGAAAGAAAATCATGGATATCCATATTTTCTCATTATGGATCATTGATTCCACTTTCTAAAATCATCAAGTTAGTGTTAAAAATAGAACAAGATTTAATTTGCCTAAGATACCTCAATATCAAAAAATGAGAGGATCTCTACATATCTTTAAAAATATACTTTTTGCGAATAAAAGGAAAAGTACGATTTCCAGTAAAATTGTTTTTAACACTCACTTTCTGAACTATTTAGTATATTCAAATTAAGTCGAATCATGCGGTATTAATAGGTTTTACATTCTCTTCCTGTTTCGACGCATCTACAACTAGAATGGACTTTATCTTTGGCATCGCTTCGCGCCAAATATTAGATGGAATCAAATCAAGACGCTCCGTCTTTATTAGTTCCATAACGGCCTTTTGGTTACGCTCTCGCTCCTTGCGCTTTTGATCCCTATGTCGTTCCTCTAGCTTCCTAAGCTTCTCCCGTTGTACTGCGATTTCTTCATCTAAAGTCTTGGTATTTCTGACTGACTTAGGATTCGTATTTTCACCACTCATGGCTCCTACCTTTCATTTCTGGTTATAGTGGAAAACTGCCTTATCTAGCTAGATAGTGCTTCGTCCTAGATCTACCACATTTTACAAAATTTGCTGTTTTATTCCACTAGGTCTTTGATAGATAATTGCACCATACTTACTGCTCGCGGGGTAAGCCCCGCACCCCAAAAATATTTTCTCATACATCACGCAACATAGTTTCAAAGGCTAAAGCCATTATATTTCGAGCGCTTTGTGCGGCGACACCGAAATTTAATTTGGCGACAGTAAAGAATATTATAATTGCTAAAATCATTATAGGAGTAAATTAAATGCCACGAACAAAAGGAACTGGAAAAGGCGAGACGGAGCGTTTCAACATCCGCCTTGATGAAGACACGGCGAGATTTTATCGAACCAAGGCAAACGAACATGGAGTCAGCATTTCAGAGTATTTTCGCCAAACGCTGGTTCAGGGCGTGATCTCTGAAAATGTGCAAGATATCGAGTATCGTATGCGCCGTCTTATTGATGAAATTCGTACATACAGTCAAACTGACTGCAATGTCGATATACCCGATGAGTTACTACTTTCTGTATTTACATCAGAGTACATGCTGGCCGCGATTGTTGAATCAAAGGACATTCAAAAATTATACGAAGCGCAGGACAAAGCGAAGGATATGCTCAAGAGAGTGAAGGGTTAATAATATGTCTAATAGAGAGAAAGAAGGGGGATCTGGTAGCTTTTCGCGTGGTGCCGAATTGTGGATGCACCAAGCTCGCCTGTTCGCGGTGGCAATATGGACGGTATTGCTGATTTCAATCCTGGCTTGTATTGCAGTTACGATTGCCTATTTCTGGAGTACAACGACATCAGACGAAAAGTACGCTCTGGAGCGTAATATTCTATCTCACACGCGTGATGCTCTCTACATGACGGCCGGTAAAATGGATCTAAACGTCAACGGCGAGATGCGCAAGATGGAAGTTTCTGAGGTGGCATTGCTGACTGATGAAATGGCAAATGAAGCTTTGAGAAAGCTGCGTAATGGTGGCGTATTCGGCTTTCTAACTTCCATTGGCTTGGTGTTTCTGATATCTCTATACTGGTGGGGCTACGGCCGCGAACGAATGCAGGACAACCAACTGCGAGGGGCTGAATTAGTGGAAGGAAAGGAGCTTGCGCGCTTGATTCGACAACGCGACGAAGCAAGCCCTTATGAGATTGCTGGTGTACCCATGCGCGTTAAGTCTGAGACCTTGCACACGCTGTTTGTCGGTGCGCAGGGTACAGGTAAGTCGCAGCAGTTTTTTGCACTCATGAAGCAGGTTCGGTCGCGTGGCAAGCGGATGATAGTGTATGACCCTACCGGCGAATTCACTCAGGCCTTCTACCGTGAAGGTAAAGACATCCTAATGAACCCGTTGGACTCAAGAAGCCCGAACTGGAACATCTGGAACGAAATTGTCAAGGACTATCACTTCGACAACATGGCGAATGGTCTGATTCCTGAGCCTGCTGAGGCAGATCCGTTTTGGGCACTAGCGGGATGAATGGTTCTCAAGGACGTTATTGCGGTGTTGGGACGTGATGGCCGCCGCACGAACCGTGACCTTTACAACGCTATCGCCAAGAGCAACTTGACCGAGATGCACGCGCTATTGCAAGGTACGGCCGGGGCAACCTACGTTGACCCGGCAACCGAGCGCACGGGAATGTCGCTAAAGATGACGGTTCAGAATCAACTTGAAGCATTCCGGTTTTTGCCAGATGAGGGTGAATCTTTCTCGATTAGAAAATGGGTGCATGAGGAAGGCGATTCATGGATGTTTATCACGACACGGGAGGTGATGCGCGAAGCATTGAAGCCTGTTCTGTCGCTATGGATCGACACGGCAATCAAGGCAGTGCTTGATCTGGAGCCGATCCACCGCGAGCGTCTTTGGTTCTGTATTGACGAGCTGCCGACGCTCCAGAAACTCGATATTCTGAAACTGGCTCTGACGAACACCCGGAAATACGGTTTGTGCATGGTTTTGGGCGTGCAGGACTTTAGTCAACTCTATGAAATATACGGTCACGATCTGGCCAAGACGATCACTTCCGGGTGCCAAACGAAGCTGTTGCTTCGCGTGACGGACGGTGCTGCGGCGAAGCTGTTGGCTGAACTGATGGGTCAGGCCGAGGTGGATGAAAAGGACGAAACCTTGAGTTACGGCCTCAGTTCGCAGCGTGACGGCGTGAGCGTTATGGCGCGCCGACAGATGCGCGACCTCGTGCTGACATCGGAGATTTTGACGTTACCTGACATGAGCGGCTACTTGCTGGTTCCAGGTGACTATCCCGTTGCACGCGTAAAGTACGGTTATGTGCCTACCGAGAAACAGGCCAATGGCTTTATCGAACGCGATGACTTTGCTATTAGCTTCAAGCCGATTGCGGCGGCCTCTGCACCAGCACCAATGCCAGAAGATGTGCTGCCGCAGGTCGCGCCGGAGCATGGCGACATGCTGGATGATGATATTGACGCGCTGGCTACTGTTGAAGTCATGCGCAACGAGAGCGGCGATGTGGTCGCCAAGGTGACCGGCGAAATCATCAAGCCAGCCGAGAAGATTTCGCGCGTGAAAGACGATGCGGAAGCGAAATTAGACGGCCAGGTCAAGAAGCCCAACCCGCTGGCCGATGCGCTATAGGCGTGTACTAAATGAAAACTCATGGCTGGCATTTCTACATTCCATCGCGGCCGCCTTCTTGGCGGCTTTTGGTGTTTCAGTGCAGGCTGAGCCGGACTTACTGCAACCTGATTAAGCCTTCCGGGTTTCGTCTCGCCGGGTGGGTGCGCGAGTGGTGGAGTTGGAGTACATCATCGCGCCGCGCTATCACTTGTACCGCGAACGTTTTATTTTTATAACTGACAACCAAGCCGTGACGGTGGCAGGCCTTGAGCTGCCTTGAGCTGCTGTTACGGCTTGAGAAGTTCGACAATGCGATGGAAGGAAAATAGGGATGATTAGCATGTACAACGTGGGCAGCGCTGGGCGGGCACTGCACTATTTTTCAGCTGATAACTACTACACCAAAGACGAGGGCTTGGAGCATTCTGAATGGTTCGGAAAAGGTGCTGAGCACCTTGGTCTTTCTGGCAAGATTGATCGTCACGCTTTCTTTGCTGTATTGAACGGAAAGTTGGAAGGCCAGGAGCTTGGTAAGTGGGTCAAGAACGAGGAAACTGGCGAGAAGGAGCGCGACCACCGTCCTGGTATCGACATAACGTTTTCCGCTCCGAAAAGCATTTCACTAATGGCCGAGGTCTATGGCGATCGTGATATTCGAGAGGCGCATGAGGCCGCCGTCAAGAGGGCATTGAGGTACATCGAAACCAAGTTAGTCAGGACGAGACAAACCGTGGGCGGGAAGACCGAGGCGGTGCAAACCGATAACGTGACTGTGGCCCTGTTCCGACACAACATAAGCCGTGACCTCGACCCGCAGACGCATACCCACGCCATCATCATGAACGCCACCAAGCGTGAAGATGGGCAGTGGCGCTCTCTGACCAATGAGAAACTCTACAACGCGCAGCGTTTGATCGGCGCTATCTACAAGTCCTATCTGGCCTATCGGATCCAGGCGCTGGGATACACTATCCGGCGCACCGACGAGAGGGGCAACTTTGAGATTGATGATTTCACCAGCGAGCAGATCAAGCACTTCAGTCAGCGCCGGGACGCGATTGAGGCGGCGCTGAAAGCCGAAGGCGTGAATATCGAAGACGCCAGCGCGAAGCAGAAGAAAAACGCCGCTCTGAAGACTAGAGCTAGCAAGACGGATGTGGATCTTGAAGCCCTGAATGGGAGATTGAAGGAGCGTGCCAACGACGTGGGGGTCGACTTCGACGCTACCAAGGCCAAGGCCGCCGCGCTGCTTGCACAGGGCGGCGTGGAACGCGCCGACAAGCTCAACGGCAGGGGGGCGATGGAGTTTGCTGCCGCGCACCTGGTCGAGCGAGAGGCCGTTGTATCGCAGAACGACCTGATGACGGCCGCCATTGAACACGGCGTGGGCCGGGCATTGGATGACGAGATTCAACGCGCATTCGACAAGTTAGAGAAGGCCGGCGACTTAGTCGCATTGTCTGAAGGCGGCTACACCACCAAGAAGATGCTGGGCAGCGAAATGTGGTCGCTCGACCAGGTGCGAGCCCAGAAGGGCCAGACGCCAAAGATGATGGAGGCGGAGGCCGTGGCCGCGCGAATCGCGAAGGCTGAGGGCCGTCAGAGGTTCAAGTACAGTGAAGGACAGAAGGAAGCCATCAGCAAGGTGTTGACCAGCAAAGACCGTTATATTGGTGTGCAGGGACTCGCTGGTACTGGTAAGACCACCATGCTCAAATCGCTGCGCGAAATGGCGCAGGAGCAAGGCTACAAGGTGCGCGGCATGGCCCCGACGGGGGCGGCCAGCAAGGTTCTGGCTAGGGAAACGGGGATTGCTACCGATACCGTCTCGATGTTCCAGATCAAGGAGCGGCAGCTTCAGAAGGACATCGCCTTTGACAAGCAGAACGCACCAGACTTTCAGCGCAAGGCGGAATTGTGGATCGTGGATGAATCGTCGTTCCTGTCGCAGCGCCAGAAGGTCCAGATCGACCACATGGCTGAAAAGGCTGGGGCTAAGGTAGTGTACCTGGGTGACACACTCCAATTGCAGGGTGTTGAAGCCGGTAAGCCCTTCGAGCTGGCCCATCGGAACGGCATGGAAACCGCCTACATGACGGAAATCAACCGCCAGAAGACGGCCGACCTGAAGGGGGCGGTGGACATCATCACCGGCCGCGACAACCTGAGGGAAGGTCAGCGGCTCAGCAGAGTGGTGCTGAACAACAACGCGCGGGCCTTCGAGTACATGGAAAAAGCCGGCATGATCCGTGAGATCCCCGAGAAGTCCGAGGGTGACAAGGGCCGCTTGGTGGCGGCCGTGGTGCAGGATATCTTGAAGCTCGATAAGACTGAGCGGGAGCGGACCATCGTCATTACCGCCTATAACGAAGACAGGCGGGCCATCAATGCCGGCGTGCGGGAGGGTTTAAAGGAGCTGGGCGAGCTATCGCGTTCCGAGGATACGAGAGAAATCTACACCTCGAGGGGGTGGACACGGGTCATGCTGAAGGAGGCCCAATACTACAAGGCCGGAGACGTAGTACGCTTCGGACGGGACTACCAGAAAATCGATGCCAAGAAGGGCGAGTACATGCGCGTGTCGGCCGTGGATGCGCCTAACGGCACCGTGGTGCTCGAGAAGGAAGACGGCTCCGTGATCGAGTGGCAGCCCAGGAAGCACAACAAGATCGAGGTGTATTACTGCGACACCCGTGAGCTGGCCAAGGGCGACATGATTCGTATCACCCGCAACGATGGCGAGTTCAAAAACGGCGAGGTGGCGCGTGTCGCTGCCGTTGTCGGTAACAAGGTGATGCTCGAGCTGAAGCAGGGCAAGGATGTGTCACTGCACCAAGTGGATCTATCGCTCAACAAGCATTGGGATCATGCCTACGCGCAGACGGTTCACGCCTCCCAGGGCGCAACTCAGCACCGGGTCATCTTCCACATCCGCGCGCCTCAGACCGAAGGCGAGAAGCAGCAGGAGTTGGCGCTGGAGAATATGGCCAAGGTCTTCGGTGATCGCAGCTTCTATGTTGGAGTAACGCGGGCCTCACATGAGCTGCGCATCTACACCAACGATAAGGCGGTGGCGGCCAGGGCTGTGGCTGCTAAGCAGGACAAGACTAGTGCGGTGGAGACAATCTGGCAGCACAAACGCGCCGCCGCTATCACAGCCTCCAGGGTTGGAGAACGTACAATGTTGCCGCAGCGAAGCGGTGATTTGCAAAGGTGATGCCGATAAAATATCAGCTTGCGCGCGTTTTTTTTGGTGACTTTCGCACGCGAAAGTTGATGGCTGTTACCGTCTTTCGAAAGTAGGAACGTCGGCTTAGGTTACCATCGCCAATGAATCCATCAGCGAAATGATCCAGAATAGCAAGTGCAATGACTGATTTTCTCAACCCCACTCTAAAAAGGAAATGACTATGGACGCTGGAGCCATTCAAGATCACCTGGAACTGACACAATTCTATTCTGCTCGACCGGCGCTGGTAATGAATGTCAAAAAAGACGGCCGCAATGCAGCGATGGCTAATGTGGGTGGGGTGTTCCGCGTGAGCGATTTTTCGGGTCGGAGTGAATTCGGAACCAGCGATCGTGCAAGCCGAAGTGAAAGCAACAGCTTCACGATCAGCAGGGATCTGATGGCAGATCCTTATTTTATCCGTGAGGTGGCGTCCCGCAATGGCATGAGCGGAATGCGCTTCTATAACCAGCCCAGAGACACTAGGGAACGTATGATTATGGACTATATAAATGAAAAAGGAATGGCTCAACAAACCACTACCATGCCGCAACAGACTTTCTCAGGCGAAAAAATGTCGACGAAGAGGGGTGCGCTTGGAAAAAATCCATGACCGTCCGACAGGACACCAAGAATTTTGATGATGCGCAGGGATTGAAGCGCCGTAGGGTTCGCAATTACGGCAATCGTCGGACAATATCCCTGCGCATGGCCCCTAACATGCACGAGCGCATGATGGTCTTGTGCGACGATATAAAAATCCTTGCCAACACCTAAATATCGGAATTCATCAGAAACGACCTAAAGAAACTCAAAAGGTGACCGCGACACAGTCGCCACTCCTTAATTCTTAATTGCTTTGGACGGACACCCGCATATCACGTTTGGTTATTTGGTCTTTTTATGGGGGCGTGCGCGTGCCAAATTTTATCTGTAGCCAATTAGAAACGTCTCGCATCGGTTTTTGCTGGCGCACTGATCTCAGCTACCAGCATCTATGTGCTGGACTTTCATGCACTGCCCATTAAGACACAGGCGGTGTACGACGATTTTTACCAAATCCGCGTTGATGATGGTGACGTGCCATACCTGGATCGTGAGCTGTTCGTGAAGGCGATCAATTATCTGTCAGCACAACCTTCACCTCGTGCCGTGGATGGCCCGATCTACCAGAGTAACTCCAACAATGTCACCCTGTTACTGGAATCGCTGATCAAGGCCAAATACATCATTATGACCCAGTAACCAGACTACGCTGGTATCGTCAACGGAATTTATAAGAAGTTTAAGGTTGCGCAGGTAGAAATATTCTGCCTTATAAAAGGAATCAGCTGCGCCAGACTGTGGCACTACAGAACCTGATTTACTGTCTACGGCCGGGATACACGAATGCCAATTGAAAGATGGTAGGACGGTGAATTTCACCAGGATCCCGATTTTTCATGAAGTTTATGGTTTGATAGGGTTTATTTGCATCAATATCGATATATTCAAAATGAATAAGAGGCACCCAGAATATGTCGATCAGACGGCATGCAAAATGCTTAGATAGCGTCCACATCGAATAAGGTGGTTGAGCTTGGCATCTAAGTGGGTGAGTCTGACCAAGACGCACTGAATAAGACACAATGATTTATACCGTGCCGCCTGGGGAGTCGGGCCAACATGATTTCGCACATCGCCGCTGTCCTGATGCCCCTGTTTTTCCTATACGTGCTCTATATCACAGTCCGCTACGGCATGGATCGCGTGGACGTGTCGCACGAAGAAACCCGTCGCGCGCTCGCTGAATCGAACCGGCGAATTGACGAGGAACGGCGCACCCTTGTGCGCCGATTGCACGATGAGGTGAATCCCCAACTCCTGCTCACGCGAAACATGCTCAAGCAGATTGAGCCTCTGGTGGCCGAGAATGCGCGAGCTGCGGAGCTTCTTCGCAACGCCTCTGTGATGCTCAATGATGCCTATTTCGAAATGCGCGACATCATCAAGAACACGAGGATCGAGGTCATCGACTTCATTGGTTTCACTGCCGCTTTGGAATCGTTGGTGGCCTACTACACGAACATTTCAGAAAAGCCGGCTATCGCTCTGGAGCACAATCTGCCGAAACGGCCGGCGCTGCCCGAGGCGACCGCCATCATCGCCTACAATATCATCCGGGAAGCGATTTTCAATGCCATCAAACACTCCAACGCTGCCAATGTGCTTGTTAGCATCCAACACAACAAGGCGATGGACACTTACAAGGTCGAAATCACAGACGACGGAGTGGGGATGAAGGCCGCAGCTTGCAATGAAGAGCACGCCGGCATTGGGCTGATCGACATGCGCGAGCGGGTGCGGGTGCTAGGCGGTAGGCTGACTGTGCAGGCGGCAGATCCTGCCAATCAGAAGCAGCCAGGAGCGAAACTCAGCTTTTCTTTTTCGGGTCGGTTGTCGTAATGCCGTAGCGGATCGCCAGCTTTGTGATATCAGCTTGACTTTCTACTCCAAGCTTTATTTTCGCGCCTTTTATTAAGTATCCAACCGTCTTGGTGGAAAAGTCCATAGCCGCCGCAATTTCCGCTATCGATGCACCATCGGACGTAAGGGTGAAGGCCCGCATTTCGTTTTCACTCAACAGCCGGTTGGGGTTCCGATCTATGACGGCCGACCATGCCAAAAGGCGGGCAATCTCAGGGGAAAAATATTCCTTTCCATGGGCAACCGCATTGATCGCCTCGTTCAGCACTTCCGTGCTTTCATCCTTGCGCACAAAGGCCAGTACGTCGGTCCTGCAAAACTTTTCTCAAAATATGGCGTGCCTCTCCAGCCGGCGAATGGCGGGGTTATCGCGGCAGGGGAGTATTTTGTTGCAACGCCCAACCCCAATAGCCTGGACTCCCGCTATGCCATGACCGGCAACGTGAAGTCGGTCGATGTCATTGGGAGGACCTATGAGATTTTCTAATTTGATCGTGGCGCTACTGATTGTTGCGGCCCTGCCGGTAGCTCATGCGGCCAGCCTGGGCACCATCGGGCCGATCTACCCGATTGGCGAGGAAAGCGCCATCGACATGATTATGAAGAAACTGCTTCAGAAGGAGCGTAACGGCGAACTGAAGCAGTTGCAGGAAGCAGTCATCCGTCGTTCGATTGGAAGCATCAAGAACATGAAGCCGGTGGATGGTATTGTGACTGTCCATGCCCGCTCCCAGCGATTCATCGACCCAACAGTGACTTATGTCAAGCCAGTGACGACGGACGACGGCCGCATCATTATCCCCGCCGGCATCAAGATCAACCCACTGGAAATGATTGGCCTCACCAAGACGCTGGTTTTCTTTGACGGCCGCGACCCCGAACAGCGCAAAGCGGTGGGTCGCCTTGTGGCCAAGAGTGGTCAGCTCAAGGTGAAACCGATCCTTGTTGCCGGCTCTTGGCTAGACCTGACCAAATCCTGGAAAACCCAAGTTTTCTACGACCAAAATGGCACGCTATCCAAGCGCTTCGGAATCACGGCCGTTCCGGCTGTGATTCGCCAGCAAGGAAAGATGTTGGTGCTCGATGAGATTCCCGCGAAGGAGCTGGAATGAAGCGCTGGCTTGTGATGGCTTTAGTGATGCTCGCGGTCACTTTAGCTCGTGAAAGTTGGGCCGGCGTGTGCCAGGGCAAGTTTGCCAATCCGATCACCGATATTTGCTGGAGTTGCCTGTTTCCCATGACCTTGGGCGGCACGCCAATCATGACGATGGGGCAAGAGGACACGGGCAACCCGGATGGCTTCCTCTGCACCTGCACCAATCCGCTGCGGATCGGCATCAAGACGGGCTTTTGGGAGCCGGCGAGACGTGTTGATGTGACGCGCACGCCGTACTGCTTTGTCTCCCTGGGCGGTATCAAGCTCGATCCCGGCATTCGCGCCCCGGAAGGGGAGATCCGTTTGCAGCAGGATAACACCAAGCAGTCCAACTATCAGGTGCATTGGTACGTCGATCCGATCCTGTATTGGTTGGAAGTGATTCTGGACAACCCGTGTCTTGAGACGGGTTCGTTCGATGTGGCCTACATCACCGAGATTGATCCAACTTGGAACGACGACGAGCTGACTATGTTGCTCAATCCAGAAACCTTCCTTTTCGGAAACCCAATTGCCCAGGCCGCGTGTGCCGGCGATTGCGTACTGTCTTCTGCTGGATTCGGCAGCAACGCGCTTTTCTGGTGTGCTGGGTGCCAAGGCTCGATCTACCCCTTCAATGGCCATGTGCAAGCACACGTCTCCCATGTACAAGCCAGCTCGCTCCTGGTGCAACGGATGACCGCAAAACTGCACCGCGAATCCCTGATGTGGGGTACCTCCGGCGCTGATGGCTTGTGCGGCATCTATACCGAGCCGGTGATGGACAAGACCCGATACAAGTACCAGATGCTCTACCCGATCCCGCAGACCGAGAAGATCAATGGCCGCTGCTGCCAACCATATGGGCGAACGACCGCAATTTGGGGTGCTGGCAAGAGCTATCCGTATGTCGGCGAGGACTTCTCCTACCTGATTTTTCGAAAGAAAAACTGCTGCCTTGGAGTGGGATTCTGATGAATAAAAAAACTGTCATCTGGCTGATTATGCTGGCCGCTTTCGCACGCGAAAGTGTGGCGCAAGGGATGCCGTCCGTATTTCAGCTCGAACAAGAACGACAAGGCATCGAGCTTGAGCGTAAGCAGATTTTTGACCCCAACAATCCCGCCACCAAAGCCAAGAAGAGTGCCATTCCAAAATCGGCCGACATCAACATGGAAATGCGCCGGGTAGAGCGCGAGCGCAAGCAGATGTTCGACCCGAAAAACCCGGCAATCAAGAACGCGGCCAACGTGTTCCCCAACGTTCCGAAGCCCGAGCGCGCCGGGATCGATATCGAGGCGCTAGCCAAGCAGTATGAGCAGAAGGCGGCGGCACGCAAGATGGACGACTTGATGATCTTCGCTAGCTTCACGATGCCCGCGGAATCACTCAAGCGGATCGTGAGCCAAGCCAACCGAGTGGGCGCATCAGTAGTGCTGCGTGGCTTCAAGAACAACTCTCTTAAGGATACGGCGCTGACCATCAAGGAGCTGGGGGAGCAGAGCGGCAATGTCCTGGTGAATCCCAACGCCTTCACTAAGTACAAGGTCAAGGCCGTGCCCACGATGGTGCTGGCCAATGCTGCGACCATTGACCAAGTGGACAACGAGGGTTGTGCCCTCCCTGATAACTTCGTGGCCGTCTCTGGCGATGTTTCACTTGACTACGCCCTGGACGAAGTTGTGCGCCGTGCCCCGCAGTTTGAGGCTGTGGCGTCTCGCTACCTTCGCCAGATCAGGGGGAATCAATGAGGCACACCATTTCCATCGTTGCGATGCTGTCCGCCGTGGGTGTGGCCAGCTCACAAACCATCACGATGCCGGCTGACACCTTCAATTCCGGCAAGGATTTCGCCAACATCGGCAAGGACGTGGCAGGGAGTAAGATCAACGGCGCAACTGGCGCCAGCGTGCTGCCATACTACAGCACCACGGCACCTGAGACTGCCAACTTCCAGGAGGGTCGCAACCTCATCGGCGGAGCCGGCACGAACAAGCAGATTCAGTGCGAGACGTACCGGGCACCCAACGCTTTCCAGCAGCAAGAATGCGATGCGGTGAACTTCATGAGAAAGAACCCGACTAGCCGCCCGAAGTTCACTATCGACAAGCAGACTGATCCTATTTTGATAGGTTCCAAGGGCGTCATCAACAACCCCGGCAGCGTGGCTGGTGCTTCGACACAGAAATGCCGAGTAGAACGGGTGAAGAACCCCGCGACCCACATCACCGAGACTTGCACGGAAACGCAAACGCTCGAAGAGCTTTCATGCAAGCGCGTGCTTCAGGTTGCGTGCGACCCAGAGCGCGACGGTTGTGATCAGGGCGGAATTGTCTCTAATAGCTGGGCTGGCGACATGGTCACCAGCTTCACCCCGGACGGGGCTGAAAACTATATCCTCCAATTCGGCACCATCGATAACGACTATTGGGGTGGCTGGGGTGCGGTGTACGACCGCACTTTGACTTTTGATATCCGCGACGCGGGCTTGATTACCCGTTTCGCCCTGACCCGTGCCGCGTTCGACGACTGGCTCATGGTCAAGGTGAATGGAACGCTTGTGTACGTCGGTCCCCGTGGCGGCGACCGACTTGAAATTACCCAGGATCCCCTTAACGCCATTCCTTCTGACGGGTGGTGCCATCAAAATAGGGGTAATGGCGGATACTCATGCTATGTCCCTGAGAGGGATGGTGGTTCCCGGCTCTACGGTAACTACGGTTATTGCCAGCGGCTCGGTGGGGGTCGGAGGGGTAGGGGCAGTACTCTGTACTGCGGTAGCACAGCGCCGGGCTATGTCCAGTATTGCGATACATGCTTTGGACCACCTGAGCTTGCTACGAGCTGGAACATCGTCATGAACGTGGACATCAAGCCGTACCTCAAGAACGGCTCCAACACCATTTTTATGCGGACGATTGTTGCCGGCCGAGGGGAGGGTGCAATCCAGATCACCACCCGCCAACTTTGTCCGCGCAACTGCTACGACCAATGGGACAACAGCCAGTGCACCCCATTGGAGCAGAGAATTCAATGATCATGATGAAACTTCTCGCTGCATCAGCCCTTGTCACTAGCTTCAATACCTTTGCCGCAGCAGACTGCCAGAAGAATGGCACCGTCTGCACGGCACCCAATCAGACGCGCAACGTGGGAGGCATGTCCGTTTTTCGGGAGTGCTGGGAGTACCGGGATGACTACCAGTGCCGCAGCCAGAACATGGTCAACGATTGCCAGCCTTTGCGTGACAAGGGCTGCGCACAAATCGGATCATCTTGCGTCGAGCTCGACGACGCTGGCACTTGCGTAATGTACGATCAAAAATACAACTGTCCCGACAAACCAGAAACTTACACCGAGAAAACCGTGTGCGATCAGAGCGCCTTCTGCCAAAACGGTGGGCCAGGGTGCTTCGATACCAGTGCACCACCTGACAACGACTTTGGCCAAGCGGTCGTGATGATGGAAGCCGTGCGCGAGGCTGGCGTGTATGGGATTGACCACGATAAGGTGGAAATTTTCAAAGGCTACATGGAGCAATGCAGCATCAAAGTGTTGGGTGGCGCTACGCTCAAGAGTTGTTGCAAAGCGTCTGGCGGTGGAATGGCATTTAGCAACTACGCGCTTTTTGGTGCTGGGATGACTGTGGCTGGAGAGGCAGGAAGAGAATCAGTTGCGCTTGGCTCGAAATACATTTACGACGCCCTCTATAACCAAGTGGATAGCTCTTTGGTGAATAAGGGCCTAGATGCGATGAATAGCTGGGCTGGTGGTTTGGGTGATGGGACTTTTAATCCCAACCTCAGCGTCTACGGGTTCACGTTTGAGTTCAGCTTTGCAAACGGCTTCCAATTTACGGGTTTTGATCCAACCTCTTTTGCAATATCTATCGGCGTGATGTTGATCCAAGAGTGGTTGAGCTGCGATCAAGCAGAACAAGTGATGTCAATGAAGCGCGGCCAAAACCTGTGCGTCCACATCGAAACGCATTGCAGCAAGAAGGTGCTCAAGATCTGCGTGGAGAAAAAGGAGCGCCATTGCTGCTTTAACTCGAATCTGGCCAAGATCATCAACCGCCAGGGCCGAGCGCAACTCGGGATGCCAATGAATAGTTGCGGTGGGTTCAACCAAGCGCAGCTCCAATCCCTAGATCTCTCCAAGATTGATCTGTCCGAATTCATCACGGACATCGTGCCAAAGGATGTGCCGACATCGACCATGATCAACCGGGTGCAGCAGACCGTCAACCAAAAAATTCAGAGCTACTACGACCAATGAAAACTATCTCTCTCGCCATCACTCTGCTGGCCTGCGCGATCTTCGCGCGCGAAAGCCTTGCAGCGCCGACCGTCTATACCCAGCAGCAGGATGTACTGATCGCCGCAATCCGCAACGGCAGCTCTAGCGGTGTCATGGAAGGGGAAGTGGCCGAGCACTTCACACGCCAATTCCGTTCAACCGGTCCTTTGTTGGTGACTGCCAAGGTAATCAAGTCCTTCAGTCGCGCCGACTGCAAGCGCCTGGAAGTGGTGTTTACTAAGAAAGACATGGACACACCCAATGGCAGTACCGACGCGATCCTGAAGACGCGGCTCAACTACTGCCTCGATGGTATACCACCTGCTTCCTTGAAGTAATCCTATGATGAAGCGAAGCCTTCTACTGCTAGCCCTGCTGTCCGGGTGCTCCTATGCACAATCGTTGGATTACCCATCCGTTTGGAATTGCGATGCAAACAAGCCGAATTGGTATTGCGACATGGACGATCCTAAACCGCAATTCCTGCAGCCGGTTAGCAAAGCCGATCATCCTAATCGCATCGAAATGAAGGACATTAAGACCGCTGAGCAACTGCGCGCCGAGCTGAAGCGCCGTGAAGACTTGGCGATCATGAATCCCAGCGACCAGAATATGAAGGACTACCTGGAATTGTGGCAGGTGACGCAGGATAAAGGGGCTGTCTTCGCTGATAACTGGCGGCGGGTGGTTTGGCAAAACCCCAACCTTGACTATGCGCAAAAACGCCCGGTTAACAACTCCGCGATCAAGATCTACGACGAGGGCCGCATTCATAACGAGGAACAGCAACTGAGGGTTCTGGCTAAGGAACACGGCCTGATTTTCTTCTTCCGCTCAGACTGCTCGTACTGCCACGCGATGGCCCCCACGCTCAAGATGCTGTCCGATAAGTACGGCATCGAGGTGCTGTCCGTATCTGTCGATGGTATGGGGTTGCCCGAGTTCCCGAATCCCCGTGACGGCCGTGCCCATGTGGCCGCATGGGGTATTGAACGGGTGCCTTCCCTGTTCATTGCTTCGAAGAAAACCGGTGACCGTGCGCCTATTGGCTTCGGGATGATGGCTCTGACAGAAATCGTGAATCGTATCTTTGTCCTCACTGGCACCAATCCCGGCGAAAACTTCTAAGGAGTCGACCATGCTACTGAAAAAAGTAACGGCGCTGGTGACGGCATTTTCTTTCACTACCGCTACCTACGCCATGAACATGCAGGAGATTTTTGACTCTGTGAATGCGCAAGGCAACGTCAGCAACCACGCCGTTCTGCAAGGCCAGACGATGAACCTCTATACCGGTGGAAGTATGTTCATGCGGATGCCCAAGCGCACCTACCAACTCACCACCGTGACTCCTCCAAGCTGGAATGCCGGATGCGGTGGCATCGACCTGTTCGCGGGTGGCTTTTCGTTCATCAACAAAGAACAGTTCGTGGCGATGCTCCGCAACATCGGCTCAAACGCCTTGGGCTACGGCTTCAAGCTGGCGATCCAGAACCTGTGCCCAACTTGTGACAACGTGACGCAGGCCCTGCAAGCCACGGCCCAAGCAGCCAACCGTCTCAACATTGATTCCTGCGAAGCGGCCAAAGGGATTGTCAATGCGGCCATGCCTGATACCTGGACACGCGGCAAGCAGAACGCGGCCAAAAATTTCGGTGTGGACAACAATCTTTTCGAGAACATCACCGACGCTTGGACGACGGTGATGAACAACGAAAGCCGGGCCAATAAAACGGTGAGCGTTGTGGCCAATATAAACCCCGAGACGAAAGACCAGCTCCCGATCGGAAACGTGGTTTGGAAGGCGCTCAAGAAGCTCGATGGCATTACTGACGAGCAACGCATGATCCTGATGTCGATGACCGGTAGCATGATCTTCCTGATCGAAGGCGATCCGAAACAAGCTATCCCACTGCCGCGCAAGGCAATCACGGTGGAGCACCTAGTGGGTACCGGAAGAACCTCCGACACCATCACGGTGCCTATCTGGCGCTGTGACACCACCAGCGCGGACGGATGCTTGAATCCGTCCGAGGACGAAGTGACTACCATGGACTTCAGGACTATGGTGCGGAAGAAGATGGAAGAAATTTCCCAAAAAATCGCCGAACGTTCGGCTCACGACGACATAGCGGCTACCATAGGCTTCCTGAATGTGACCGATCTGCCCATCTATAAAATACTGGCAGTGACGACGACGCTCAACAATGCCTCGATGGCAGATGCCTTGATTTACCATTATCAGGAGCTGATCGCGGCCAAATACGCCGAGGTTTACATCCAGCGCGCAGTCGCCGATTTGCGCAGTGCTGTAGCGATTTTCTCCACCGCAGCAGACACCGCCCAGACTGCAGCGCTAGTCAATATTAAGCCTGAGCTTGAGGAAATTTCGCGCGCGGCAAAGCAGGTGCTGACCAATACCTACTTGCAGATCATTAGTACCTACAACATTGCCCAGGAGGTGTTGCATATGGAGCGCGTGCTGAATTCCAATCTGTCGCAGACGCTGCGTAACTCACTCGTCTTCGGCAAGAGCCTGCGCTAAGGGAGAGCGCCTTGGACATCGAAATTAAAACCTACTGGAACGTAGAAACGCTGTACTACGTCTTCAACGCCGTAGTATCGATGATGACCGGCTCAGGGTTCTCAAGCCTGTTGAAGTTGGTTTTCTTATTTGCTATCGCCATCGCCATGTTTGGCTACATGAACAAGCAGCTTGAAATGGCGAAGTGGTTTATCCACGCCCTGGCTTTTGTGACCGTTCTCAATATGCCGATCGCGCGAGTTGCCCTGATCGACAAAACCGGGCTGGAGCCGCCGCGCGTGGTCGATAACGTGCCTTTCGCCTTGGCTGTTACTGCACAGACAACCAATCTGGTCTTTGGTGCGCTGACCAACACCTATGAAACGGTCTTCGGTGTGCCCGAAGACCTGGGTTTACAAAAAGGGGATGTGGGCTTTGGGCACCGAATCTTGAAGCAAGTAAACAGCGCGACGATACGCGACCCCAGCTTGCGCTCCGACCTGATGCAGTTCATCAAGGAATGCACGCTATACGACATGAGGGATGGCGAAATCACCCCACAGCAGATTGTGGGCGGTATTGATACCTGGAACGTGATTTTCAACAATACGAATCCGGCCCGCTTCGTCACTTACAACACCCTGAAGAATTCTCCGGTCACCGATACCTGCACCAATGTGGCTGCCATCCTAAAGGAGAAGGTCAACGACGCGGTAACGGCTGGCCAAACCTTTTACGGAAAACATGCATTCACACGCGCAAGCAGTGATGCCATCGCTACCGACATGTTCGTTTCGACGGTGGGCACATCTTACGAATGGATTTTGAACAACTCCAGTAACGCCTCCGATGCCATGAAGCAGTCGATGTTTAACAACATCTGGAAGGATGCTGGTACCGAGCTTCCGGCGCTGCTGAATGACCCCGCGCGCGTGGCCGAAGTCAATGCACTGGCCGGCGCAGCCCAAGCCGCGCGTCAGGCTGACGGCTCCAACAGCACGTTGAGCCTTCTGGCCCAAGAAACGCTGCCGCACATGCGCAACTGGATCGAAGCGATCATTTATGCACTGTTCCCGGTTGTTGTTGTGCTGATGGTTGTCAGCTCGACCGAGGGTGCAAAGAAGATCGTCGCCGGCTACATGATGTCGCTGGCGTGGATCGGCCTGTGGCCAATCTTGTTCGCCGTCATCAACCACCTTTCGCTTATGCACCTGCGCCACAAGGCGCGGGCGCTGGAGCTATCGGCAGGTGTGCCTTTTCAGCTCACCGATGCTTTCGATGCCACACTGACCAACGAGCAAGCTGCCATCGGGTACATGGTTGTTCTGGTGCCGTTCATTGCCGGCACCATCATCAAGATGGGGCAGGGCGGCTTCATGGGCGTGGCCGATAGGATGATGACCGGCTTTGCCTCTGCCGGTGCGGCAGTGGGTGCCAGTAGTGCGAGCGGCAACATCAGCATGGGCCAAGCTGGCATCGATACCGCATCGGTCAACACGACCTCGATGAACAAATACGACAGTAACATTGGCCTACAGGGCGGTGTCGCGACCATCGGCCTGGGCAATGGCTCGACGTCCACGATGGCCGCGGGCGGTTTATCTGCCTTGCAGGAGCTCCGTAACCAGGAGCTGAGGCAGATGAACATGGATCATCGAAAGGAGGCCGGCTTCAACCAGGAGGCGCATCGTACTGACATCACTTCGACCGGGGATCAACTGGCGTACCGGCACGGCGATAGCTCCAGTCTCACGGATGTGAGAGGACACGACACAACCCGTGGCCAGTACCAAAATAATGGCGTGGCGGTAGCTCGTGTAAGCGAGGGCGGGTATGGCGGCCAGCACTCCACTGGCCAGAACCTGGATCACAATATACGCGAATCATCGCACTTCCGCGCGACGGCCGGTGCCGATGACCGGCTCCAAATGAATTTTGGGGTTGGCAGTAGCAGCCAGAGCGGCGGTGGTGCTGGTGGTGCTGGTCGTGCTGGTGGTGCTGGTGGTGCTGGTGGTGCTGGTGGTGCTGGTCGTGCTGGTCGTGCGGGTGTTTCTAAATTACCTGGCAGCCCTACCAATGCGGGCTTGGGATACAACGGAGCGAAGACCTACACCGCCGAACACGGCAGGGATCGTAGTGTGGACACAGCTCATGGGAGCCAAGAGGCCGCGCGCACCGAGCGCGTGTTTTCCGTGCGCGGCTCCAAAACAGAACAGGCCGGGATGGGCAATCAATCAGCCCAAAATGACCGTCATGGCCGCAATGCAGCGATGACAAATACGGATGAATTGTCCCGCGTGAGGGATGTTTCGGATAGGCGTGAATTCGGAACCGGCGACCGTGCAAACCTAAGTGAAAGCAACAGCTTCACGATCAGCAGGGATCTGATGGCAGACCCTTATCTTATCCGTGAGGTGGCGTCCCGCAATGGCATGAGCGGAATGCGCTTCTATAACCAGCCCAGAGACACTAGGGAACGTATGGTTATGGACTATATAAATGAAAAAGGAATGGTTCAACAAGCCATTACCATGCCGCAACAGACTTTCTCAGGCGAAAAACTGCCGACCAAGAAGGGCGCTCTGGTGCAGCAATCCGCCATGGATCGAGCGAGCCTTCCTAAGGACATCCAGAGCATCCACAAGAGAAAAGTTGCACAAACCGGCTACGGCGGAACCACTGCGCTCAAGGTCGATACCTCTGCGCCTTCGATAATTTCCGCATCCAGTGGCGACGTACAAGGTCAACTCGATCCGAAGAACAAGGAAAGCATCCCGGCACGTTCCGGAGCCTTGGACGAGAACGTGAGTGCTTGGGCCAGCCCGGACAAAGCTGTTGGCGCTGGGCGAGCCAATCCGGCAGCTGTCAACAAAGACAACATGATCCGCGACGGCAAAGATGCTTTACAGAAAGCTTTGGACAGAGTGACTGGCGGCGACGGAACGGCAGACGGCGAAAAGCTGAACGACAACATGAAGCGGGAAACAGCTGCCTCAGTTCAGATCACTAATGGTAGCAAATAGACCAATAACAACAGCAGTAAATAGGCGCATCGGTGTCTGTCCATCTAGACATTCTTTCTGAATCCTGCGCGCAAGCGAACGCACATTTTTAATGTGCTTTAAGGGGTCATGATGGTTACAAATGTTCAAAAACAAGGGAAC
>JFJP01032816.1_pt1 | contig 24279 bp, 23 predicted proteins | sample 431651 | NCBI WGS metagenome assembly JFJP01 (sample SAMN02602958, study PRJNA72255) | Microbial mat metagenome, whole genome shotgun sequencing project. | biome: fresh water; feature: sink hole; material: water; isolation source: purple microbial (photo- and chemosynthetic) mats found in...
AGGAGAAAGATTGATGAAACGTTATTTGTGTTACGCGGGACTTTTGTTGTCATCTGCCATAACAACAGCACAAGCTGCTGATATTCAAGGACTTTGGAAGGTTTATGACTCGTTCAGTGCTCAAATTGCTGATTGGGTAATTGGGGTGAACAATAATGCTATCTATGGCTCATCATATTGGTACGATGTAAATAAGTGGATGGACAAACTTGATGGGACAACAAGCAGCAACACTGTATCAATAACTCGTTATTTATCAGGAACATATCAATGAAAAACTCAAACTTATACTGGTACAATTTCAGGTACAAGTGTTTCTGGGACGTGGTCTGGAACAGGCTGCATAAACAGTCCTTGCAAATGGACAGCAACCATTACGCCGCTTGCATCTTCTACTCCAACTTGTCCTGTTGTAACCTGTCCAACCGTTCCTTCTTGCCCGACAATTCCTTCTTGTCCAACGGTTACATCTCCTAATAATGCCACCTTTAATTTTAATACGGGTCGATTAGTGATCCCGAATTTAGCGGTTTCAATGACTCCACCTTTTGGAGGAACACCCCAAGTCTCCAATTACGATATTGAAATGCAGCAACGCAGTGGTTCATTTGTGTTTGATTTAGATTTGAACAAAGTGGTTCAGCGTTAAAATTCCTTAATATGAAGGCTGACAATGATCGATATTGTTAGCCTTTTTTTTAAAGAAAAATTGGTTATTTAGGTTTTAAACTCAGGCTTATTTTTAATGAATTGTTCTAATGTTTCAAACAAGAAAATAAAGGAGCAACGGCACTAAAACCCTTTTTAAGAGAATGGGAATATTATTTTGTGTGGCGAATTGTGACGGGGTGATTGCAGATAGAAAAGATAGTTTTTTTCAAACCTTCGCCGCGCAAAATCCAATATCGCCGCTAAATTACATTTTTAAAGTATAACTTATTAATTTTTAAGGAGAAATATTTGGATAAAAAATTTAAATACCTCAGATAAAAAAACATTTATAATGTGTCAAGGGCTAGCATTATCGCCCCGCAACGCATAAACTAACTTTCCCTTGATACAAAAAACCAAAGGAATCTGTACTTATGAGAGAAGACCTCGCACAAAGAGTCAAAAATCACCCCAAATATGCTGAATTGGTCAGCAAACGGCGGTTTTTGGCGTGGTTATTATCATTTTTGATGTTAGCCATTTATTTTTCCTTCATTTTATTGGTCGCTTACGAGCCACAACTTAAATTGATGGGCACACCTATCGGCGCAGGTGCCGTGACCACATGGGGCATTCCCATTGGTATCTCCGTTATTTTGTCAGCGTTTGTGTTGACGGGGATTTATGTTTATCGGGCGAATGGCGAATTCGATGACCTCAATAACCAAATCAAAGAGGATGTGAAAAAATGAGTTTGCGTAATTTGAGCCTGTTCGGCGTGGCAAGCGCCATGATGTATGGGGCAGTCGTGATCGCAGCAGGTGAACCAGCTACCGGCGCAGTCGCTAAACAAGGGGTGAACACCTCCGCTATTGCGATGTTCTTGTTATTTGTGGCGGCAACCTTAGGAATTACCTATTGGGCGGCGCAACGTACTAAAACGGCTAAAGATTTTTATGCAGCGGGCGGCGGCATTACTGGTTTCCAAAACGGTTTAGCTATCGCGGGTGACTATATGTCGGCGGCTTCCTTCTTGGGAATTTCCGGCTTGATTTACGCCAAAGGCTTTGACGGCTTGATTTATTCAGTGGGCTGGTTAGTCGGTTGGCCCATCATTTTATTTTTGGTCGCTGAACAATTGCGCAATTTAGGCAAATACACCTTTGCTGACGTAGTTTCTTATCGTTTTGCCCAAACCCCTGTTCGCGTGATGGCGGCAAGTGGTTCATTGGTCACGGTATTATTCTATTTGACTGCTCAAATGGTGGGCGCGGGTCAATTAATCCAATTGTTATTCGGTTTAGATTACTGGATGGCGGTCGTGTTAGTGGGCGCGTTGATCATTATGTATGTGACGTTTGGTGGAATGTTAGCCACCACTTGGGTACAAATCATTAAAGCGGTTCTCTTATTATCTGGTGCGACCTTCATGGCGTTCATGGTATTGGTACACTTTGGCTTCAGCTTTGAAGCGATGTTCCAAAAAGCCATTGAAATTCATAAAGATCACGACAAAATCATGGCACCCGGTGGTTTAGTCAAAGACCCGATCGAAGCGATTTCTTTGGGTATGGCGTTGATGTTTGGGACGGCTGGCTTGCCGCATATTTTGATGCGCTTTTTCACCGTTGCTGACGCGAAAGAAGCGCGTAAATCAGTATTCTATGCCACTGGTTTTATTGGTTATTTCTACATCTTAACCTTCATCATTGGTTTTGGCGCGATCGTTTTAGTATTAGGTTCTGGTAGTGAAACCTATTTGTTAAGAAATGCCGAAGGCGCGATTACTGGTTTGAAAGGCGGCAGTAATATGCCCGCGATTCACTTAGCACACGCGGTGGGGGGTGATATTTTCTTAGGCTTTATTTCTGCGGTGGCGTTTGCAACCATTTTAGCGGTGGTTTCTGGCTTAACCTTAGCGGGAGCGTCAGCGGTTTCTCACGATTTATATGCGAGCGTGTTCCGTCGTGGTCGTGTTGATGAAGTCCAAGAAATGCGCGTTTCTAAGATTGCAACTTTCGTATTAGGGATTATCGCGATTATTTTAGGGATTGTCTTTGAAAAACAAAACGTTGCGTTCATGGTAATGTTAGCGTTCACCGTTGCAGCGAGTGCGAACTTCCCCGTATTGTTCATGTCAGTATTTTGGAAAGGCATGACCACACGCGGCGCGATGATCGGTGGATTTATCGGTTTAATCACCGCATTTACATTAGTGTTATTAGGACCGACCGTGTGGGTTGACGCACTCAAAAACGCTGCGCCAATCGTTCCCACTAAATACCCAGCGATTTTCTCAATTCCTGCGGCATTTATTGCGATTTGGTTCTTCTCAATCACCGATAGCAGTGAACGGGCAAAAATCGACCGCGCAGCCTTTGAAGCACAAGACTTGCGTTGTCAAACAGGTATTGGTGCAGAAGGCGCGTCCGCTCACTAATCCATTGATTTACCTGTAATTTTGAAGCCTAGTGGGTTTAAACCTGCTAGCATTTGTGGCGAATTAAATTTTAATGGACAACCAGCGAATTTAAGTCTAATTGAAAGAATGATGAAACAGCTTTCTCGGCGTGGACCTGATCACGGAGGAAGTTTTAGTGATGGCGCGTTAGCATTTGGGCATCGACGGCTATCAATTATTGATTTGTCGACCAAAGCCCATCAACCAATGATCGATAGTAATTTGGGTTTGTCGATTGTTTTTAATGGGACTATTTATAATTACAAAGAATTGAGAAACGATCTAAAAAAAATGGGTTACAACTTCTTTTCAGAAGGCGACACCGAAGTTATTTTAAAAGCCTTTCACAAATGGGGAACAAATTGCGTAGAAAAATTGCATGGAATGTTTGCGTTTGCGATTTGGAATCATCGAGAACAACAACTCTTTTTAGCGCGTGATCGATTTGGAATTAAACCCTTATATTATTCTCAACAAAACCAAAAACTTATATTTGCCTCAACCCTTCAGGCTTTGGTTGCAACGGGTGAAATAAATACGCAAATTGATCCGATTGCCTTACATTATCATTTGACGATTCACGCGATTCCTGCGCCGCATAGTCTTTTACAAGGAATTCAAAAACTTGCGCCCGCGAGTTGGCTTTTATTCGACCGCGACGGAAGATCGAAAAGTGGTATTTATTGGCAATTAAACGCCACGCGCCCCGAAAAACCCAAAACCGATCAAGAATGGTTAGATTTGACCCGCGAAACCCTCAAAAAAGCCGTTGAATCTCATGAAGTTATCGCAGATGTCCCTGTTGGGGTTTTATTATCGGGCGGTGTCGATTCGAGTCTTTTAACGGCGATGCTGGCGAATGAAAATTTATTAACCTTTTCAATAGGTTTTGAAGACACCGATCAAGAAAAAGGCAATGAATTTGATTATTCGGATTTGGTCGCAAAACATTGTAAAACACAGCATCATCGCCTTTTAATCCCCAATAAGGACGTTTTAGCACGTTTGCCCGAAGCGGTCGCGGCAATGAATGAACCAATGATTTCTCACGATGTGGTGGCGTTTTATTTGTTAAGTGAATACGTTTCTCAGCACGTTAAAGTGGTTCAAGGTGGACAAGGTGCAGATGAGGTTTTTGGCGGGTATTTGTATCATCAAAAAATGTATCAAAACAACACCTTTGAACCGTTTTATTTTGATAGAAATCACGAAGAGTTTTTAGAAACGGTTTCTCCAGCATTTCACGGTGAGAATTATAGTCGTCAATTAGTTGAGAAACATTTGAGTTTGCCAAATGGAGAGGAATTTATTGATCAAGTGTTACGTTTTGACATAACAACTTTATTGGTCGATGATCCGGTAAAAAGGGTTGATAATATGACAATGGCGTGGGGTTTGGAATCGCGCGTGCCGTTTTTGGATCACCAACTCGTTGAATTAGCTGCACAAATGCCGCCGTCCTTTAAAATGAAAGATAATGGCAAATATCCTTTAAAAGCGTTGGCGCGAGAGCTTTTACCGTCGCAAGTCATTGATCGTCCTAAAGGTTATTTCCCGATGCCGGCGTTGCGTTATGTGAAAGGCGAATTTGAGGAATTTATGAAAGAAATCCTTTATTCAGAAACCTGTAGAAATCGCGGTTTGTTTCAACGTTCTTATATTGATAATTTATTTCATTTAGCTTCATTAGAACTGTGGTTGCAATTGCTCAAGATTTAGGTTTGTCGACGGGTTTTGGGACAAATGCTTGGGTAGTTTCTACGATCCGATGAAGTTTTCCCCAATTTTTAAGAGAAAAAGAGATTTCAACGGCTTTGATTGTCGTTTGAGCAGGGGGTTTGGGAGGAAACTCTTTTTGCCAAACATTATTGCTATCTAAATAACGAAACTCAAGCATTTCAATATCTTTTAATAAGGCGGTTTTAATAGGTTGATTGAAACGGGTTCGATCTAAAACCGTCCAATATTGTCGATAAAGCGTTTTTCCTTCCCAAATCCATTCGACGCGCTGTAAATTGCTGCGCTTTGATTCTAAAGGATTTTCCCAACCACTTCGCGTTAATTTTAAGATTTGTGATGAACCAATCAAAGCAGGTTCAGTTGCTCCAAATTCATCTCGAATCGGTCGATTAACTAATTGAGCAATGTCTTCTAAAAAACGTCCAAACAAAAATTGTAATTGTGCTAATTCATCAGCTTGTTTTTGAAGATGTTGATTGGTGGAAAGCACTTGTTGCAAGGTACTATAAGAAAACACCGCCATAATGCTAAAAATAGCGATTGCAACTAAGATTTCTAAAAGGGTGAATCCTTTATTTCTCGTTCCCACGCTCGAGCGTGGGAACGAGGGAAAGAAAAAGATGAATCCGCGTGGTTTCATTTGGTTTCAACGGCGGTTTTAGCTTTCTCCATCCAATCGGGCGGCGGCGCAGCCATTAGAAAACGCAAATCAATGCGGCGATTTTGACGGCGATTTTCCTCTGTTTCTTGATTTGCAACGGGGCGACGCGCCTCGTAAGCACTTACACTTAGTAGGGCTTGTTGATGGGGATTTTTGAGGTTTTCCAAAATCGGAGCGTAACGGTTAAGTGCTTGAAAAGTATGTAAAGATCGCGCCGCCGCCAATGCCCAATTATCGTGAAATTGATCGGTTTTAATGGGTTTATTATCGGTATGTCCTTCAATTAACACGGCTTCGAGGCGGGCTTCGCTGTTTGGCGGGCAATGGCGACGAAAATCGGGCGGCGACACGCTGTAACACGGCAAAATTTCCAACAACGCCGACGCGACCTGTTGCATTGCCTGAACACCTTCGGGACGAAAGTCCGCTTCGCCAGAATTGAACAATAACGCTTCGGGAAGCCTTAAAATACCATTTTGCTCATCGATGAGGACACGCAACCCTTTGGATAATAAAAGTTTTTCAATGTCTTTTAACAAATCACGACGCACACTTTCGTTATCGGTTAAACGGGTGAGAACTTTTTCAAGGCGTTGTTTTTCAAGACGTTGTGCATCGGTTTCGTTTTGGAGTTTTTGTTTTTCGAGGCGTTGCGCGGCGGTTTCGGCGGTCAAACGGCTATTTTGTTGGGTTTGCTCCCACGACGCTTGTCGATAATGCAGCGCGAAACTCATCAAAATAATAATAAAAACAAACAGTAACCCGATCATCAAATCGCTCAACGACGCTAAATAATTCTCTTCCTGATTCATCTTTTTTAACCTTTTCTGGTTGTCGAGATTTTTAATTATTATACCATCATCAAAAAATAAATCCAATAAAATCAATTTATTACATAAGATACCTTTTCTCAAATTTTCACGCTAAAATAGCTTTTTCTATAACACAACCAAAGGAGATTTTACCATGTATTTATGGAAAAAGTCATTGATTTTATTAGTATTATCATTTGTCGGTGCGGCAAGCGCGGGCGGCATTGCTTTAAATCGCGGAGAAACAATTAATGCCATTTGGTTAATTGTCGCGGGGATTTGCATTTACGCCATTATGTATCGTTTCTATAGCGCGTGGATTGCAGCAAAAGTTCTTACCCTCGACGAAACCCGCGCCACGCCTGCTGAACGATTAGAAAATGGTCGAGATTTTGTTCCGACCAACAAATGGGTTGTTTTCGGTCATCATTTTGCCGCCATTGCGGGTCCAGGTCCTTTAGTTGGTCCTACCCTCGCTGCTCAATTTGGTTTCTTACCCGGCACATTATGGATTTTAGTGGGATCGGTCATTGGCGGCTGCGTTCAAGATATGATTATTTTATTTCTATCAACGCGAAGAAACGGTAGAAGTTTAGGTCAAATGGCACGAGAAGAACTCGGAACAATTGGTGGTTTCGCAGTCTTAATTGCAACCTTTATGATCATGATTATTTTGATTGCTGTTTTAGGGTTAGTCGTGGTTAATGCCATGAAACACAGCGCGTGGGCAACTTCCACTGTTGCAGCCACCATTCCGATTGCGATTTTAATTGGTTTATACATGAGAAACATTCGCCCTGGTAAAGTATTAGAAGGATCATTTCTAGGGGTTGCATTATTGTTATTATCAGTTGCGGGCGGCGGTTGGATTGATGCTCACCCAACTTTGAGCAAATGGTTTGATCATGATGGTTTAACTTTGGCGTGGGCGGTGATTGCTTACGGATTTGCAGCGGCGATTTTACCCGTGTGGTTATTGTTAGCCCCGCGTGATTATTTGTCGACCTTTATGAAACTCGGTACGGTTGTTTTATTAGCGATTGCGATTGTGTTATTGCAACCTGAAATCAAAATGCCAGCCTTTACCCAATTTGTCGATGGAACGGGTCCTATTTTTGGCGGCGCATTATTTCCATTTGTCTTTATTACCATTGCGTGTGGTGCAATTTCAGGATTTCATGCGTTAATTTCTTCAGGCACAACCCCAAAACTCATTGCAAATGAAACACATATTAGAATGGTTGGTTATGGTGGAATGGTTTTAGAATCTTTTGTTGCGATTATGGCAATCATTGCTGCAACGATATTAGACCCGGGGGTTTATTTTGCAATCAATAGTGCAGCGGGCGTGGTTGGTGCAGACCCTGCGGTTGCGGTTGCAAAAATTAGTTCGTGGGGTTATCCCGTCACCGTAGAACAAATGAATCAACTTGCTCACGAAATGGGTGAGAAAACTTTATTTGCAAGAACGGGTGGTGCGCCTTCGTTAGCGGTAGGAATGGCGAGTATTTTTAATAGTGTTTTTGGACAATCGTTAATGGGGGTTTGGTATCATTTTGCGATTATGTTTGAAGCGGTGTTTATTTTAACGACGGTTGATGCAGGAACACGAGTTGGTCGTTTCATGTTGCAGGATTTGTTAGGAAATATTTGGAAACCATTGGGAGAAACATCTTGGTATCCGTCGGTTGTAATTAGTAGTGCATTAGTGGTAGGCGCTTGGGGATATTTCTTATATATTGGAGTCATTGATCCGAATGGAGGCGTGAATTTGTTGTGGCCTTTATTTGGGATTGTGAATCAAATGTTAGCGGCGATTGCATTATGTGTTGCAACGGGGATTTTAATTAAGTCTGGAAAGTTGAAATACGCATGGGTTACTGGCGTTCCTTTAATGTGGTTAGCAACCATTACAACATTTGCCTCGTATGAGAAAATAATGAGTTCTGATATTAGAATTGGTTTCTTTGCAGCAGCAAATGATTTAGCGGAGAAACTCGCGGCGGGGGTTTTATCCCCAGAGAAAGCGAAAGTTGCGCCTCAATTAATTTTTAATCAACAATTAGATGGTTGGTTGATTATTTTCTTTGTGATAGTGTTGTGGGTGATTATTGCAGATACGCTTCGGGTTTCTCTAAATTATTTGAGAGGAAAACCTGTGTTACCGCTCGCGGAAGCTCCTTATCAACGCACTCAGCTTTCAGAAGTGTAATTTTTATTTCAACTTGCTCCCCTGTTTCTCAAAATGTGGGAGCAAAATTATTAACGAGTTTAAATCCCCGATTTGACGTATTTTCTACGAGATAAATGTTTTTTTGCTGCTTGAAATTAATGATGCGGCTTAACTTTTAGGAAATAAATTTGGGTTATAATGAGAAGTTTATGTTTAGCTCAAAGGGAATAAAGAAAAATGTCTGATTATCAATTGTTCACTTCCGAATCTGTTTCCGAAGGTCACCCCGACAAAGTTGCCGATCAAATCTCCGATGCGATTTTAGATGCGTTTTTAACTCAAGACCGCAAGGCACGGGTCGCGTGCGAAACCTTGGTTAAAACTGGCATGGTGTTGGTGGCGGGCGAAATTACCTCTTCTGGGACGGTTGATGTTGAAGCGGTGTCGCGCCAAGTTGTTAAAGATATTGGCTATAACAGCTCAGAAATGGGGTTTGATTGGGAATCGTGCGCGGTGATCTCGGCGGTTGGCAAACAATCGGCAGACATCGCGATGGGCGTGGACGAAAGCGACAATCACGAACAAGGCGCGGGGGATCAAGGACTTATGTTCGGTTATGCGTCCAACGAAACCGACGTGCTGATGCCCGCTCCGATCACTTATTCGCATTTGTTGGTCAAACGTCAAGCCCAATTACGCAAAAATGGCACGTTGCCTTGGTTGCGTCCCGACGCGAAAAGCCAAGTCACTTTTCGTTATGATGCGCAAAGCAAACCGATTGGTATTGACGCAGTTGTTCTGTCGACACAACACAATCCAGACATCGGCAATAAAGAACTTCACGAAGCCGTCATGGATGAAATTATTTTGCCAGTTCTTCCCAAAGAATGGATTTCAAAAGACACTCGTTTTTTCATTAATCCAACGGGAAGATTTGTTATTGGTGGACCCGTTGGCGATTGCGGTTTAACGGGAAGAAAAATTATCGTCGATACTTATGGTGGAATGGCACGTCATGGCGGCGGGGCATTTTCTGGCAAAGACCCAACAAAAGTAGATAGATCAGCCGCTTACGCATGTCGTTATGTCGCAAAAAACATTGTCGCTGCAGGTTTGGCAGACCGTTGTGAAATCCAAGTTTCTTATGCGATTGGCGTGGCAGAACCGACTTCAATTCGGGTAGAAACTTTCGGCACAGGTAAAATCGACGAAAGCCGTTTGACGCAATTAGTTCGTGAGCATTTTGATTTACGTCCACGCGGCTTAGTTGAAATGTTAGATTTGTTACGTCCGATTTATAGAAACACGGCGGCGTATGGGCATTTTGGTCGCACCGAACCTGAATTCACTTGGGAACGCACCGACAAAGCTCAGCTTTTAAAAGACGCGGCGGGTTTATAATATTAAAAAAGCGAGTAATATCAATAAGTTATTATTCGCTTTGCATTTTAATCTGCGGTTGATTTTATTGCATTTGCCAAGAACCATCTGACATCCGACACGCCCGCCCATTAACGCGCTGCCGTTGACCTTCGATGGTCGCCATCGTCGTAAAATCACGACACACCGTCCCATTATTGTAATTGACAGGATTATTGGTTGGCGTGACCGCGTATTGATTGCCGTTGTTGGGGTTGTACCAAGAAGTTGTTTGATTCGTAGGGGATTGCATGATGGCTTGCTGCGTTTTCATGCGGTCAACGTCGTCGATGGATCGCCCGATCGAGCTGCCCACCATCGCGCCAATCATCGAACACCCTAAAATAAGTGCGGGATTATGACGATGTCCTTTTCCCCAACTTGCGCAGGTCATTCCGCCCACGCCCGCCCCCAATCCCGCGCCCATCATTTGATTATTTGGGACAACACAACCCCCAACCATTATGCAACTCATTGAAACTAAAAGAACTTTGCGAAACATGATTTTTTCCTCGCGTTAAAATAAAAAGATTAACTGTCATAACGCAAATATTGTTCCCATTCGTTTCTTATCGCCACATCAACTGCTTTCTACATTATTTCCCCGCCAAGCTAGCAATAAAACTCGCATCAAAAGTATCCTCTATTTTAGGAATAGTTTTAATGGCTTGTTTGCTCAAAAGTAATTCACTAATTAATTGACCGCTTGCAAACAAAGAACGCATATCTTCACTAGGCTTGAAAACCATACCCATTTCCTCTAAATTTGGGCTATAAACCGTTGCCAATTGAGCAGGAACTTCTGCTTTAGGAACACCTAATGCCGCTGCAATAATTTTTTGAGCATTATCGGGCTTTTCTTTTAAGAATTTCAAACCGTCCAAATACCCTTTGAGAACACCTTTTACGGCTTCTGGATTCTTATCAATAAAGGCTTGCGTAAATACCAATACATCAGTAATTAAACCGGGGGCTTCTTTTGAGGAAAAAATGATATGAAACTTCTGACCGCCTGCTAATCCAATAATCGTTGAAACATTAGGTTCATAGGTTACGCCCGCATCAATTTTAGCGCTTTCTAACACGCCTTGAATGCTATCGGCAGGAATATTCTCAGAAATAATATTTTCTTGAGTTAATCCATTCTTTTTCAAAGCATAAGTGAGCAAAATATCTTGTGGCGCTAAATAATTAAAACCAACTTTCTTACCCTTTAAGGCTGCAATATTTGAAATAGTTTTTGGAGCAACAATCGCATCACCACCATTAGAATAATCAATGGGTAAAACCACTTTAATCGCTAATCCTTCAGAAACCGCCGTAATCACCTGATCATAAGTTAAAGTTGCAGCATCTGCAGTTCCTTTTTTCAAAGCATCTACCAATAAAGCATTATCGGATAAACTGCTTACTTTAACATTAACACCATATTGAGCAAATTGCTTTTGATCATCAGCAACATATAACGGCGCATAACCCACCCATGAAACCAACGCCAAACGAACATCCGTTGCTGCTTGTAATGGTTGACTTAACGCTAATAAAAACAAAAAACCGCGTGTAATACTTGAATAAATTGACATAACATCTCCTATAGAATAACATTGAAATTATTTACAACATTTCAAGTATAGCGCACTTTTAACTTTTTGCTAAATCTTATGCGACAAATTATTTTATATTTTATATTGGGAGCGCTCGCATTTTCTTCTTATGCGAATCAAACGCCTATTTATGAGCCATTACAACCTCGATTAGATGATGCAAATCAACATATTGCGCCTGCTTTAGCGAGTGGTTCTCACCTCAAAGTTTTCCTCCCGAGTGTGGCTTATTTATACATTTCTCACGCGATTAATGGTGCTCTAACTCGACCCGCTAATAATGATCGAGGATGGGAATACGATTTGGCGGTTTCTCACCAACAAATTGATGACACCACTTATGAGTTCAAATTGCGTGAAGGAGTCGTATTTCAAAATGGTACGCCTTTTAATGCAAATTCAGTGCTCTCAAACATGAAATACTTTAAAAGAAAACCGCCCGTTTATAGCAAAATTCATGAGGTTTATGATCGAGTTTCTAAAATAGATGATTACACCATTCGTTTTCATTTGAAAGAAAAATATGGGGCTTTCATGAATGATGTAGTATGGATTCAATTTTATACGCAAGAATATTTATTAGAATATGGTTGGAATGGAAAGCCAACTCCTCCTAATTTAGCAACGGCTGGATTGCATGGTTTGGGACCTTATATTTTGATGGACGGTTATGTAGAAGGAGATCGTCAAACTTCAAAAGTAGAATTGGTTGCAAATCCTCTGTATTGGAACAAACAATATCCCAAAATTGAGCGCGTGACTATTTATACAGAATTAACCGAAGAACAAGCCAGAGAAATGGTTTTTTATCAAGAAAATCAATTGGATATTATGCCATTGGATTTTAATTATAAGATTGAAACAATTTTATCACCGTATGCAAAATTGCTCATTTATCCCTCAACAGAAGCCTATATGGTTCATTTGAATATGCGGACTGGAAATCCTCGTTTATTAGATAAAGAAGTTCGCATTGCATTAAATCAAGCCATTCATCAAACAAATCTTTTACGTTTTGTCTATGAAGATGAAGGAGATTTAGTGCCAGCATTAGCAGCTCCTTCCCTTTTAGGAATTAAAGAAAATTTAAGCAAGTTTAAACTTTTTTCAGAAGAAAATAGTCCCTATCAAGGCAATCAACAAGCACGTTTGTATAAACTATTAAATGGGTTGACGCTAAAGGTTTTAACGCAAGAACACTTTTTGTCATTATGGAAAGGACTTGAATATCAACTTAAAAAAATGGGCGTAATATTAGAGATTACAACGGTGAAGAACCAAAAAGAAATTTTTGAGCAACTTTTAAATACTAATATTGGTAAAAATACCCAAGCATGGGATTTGTTAAGTTGGGGAAATGATGGGTGGTTTTTATTACATCCTTGGTCGGCGTTTATGGTGTTAAGAACGCATAATTATTGGAGCACATTACCGCCTGATAAAATAATAGATGATTATTTGGAAGATTTATTTAGAACAAATACCGACGAACCTGCTTTTGTTGAAATCGTTTATAATATAATGCGGCATGCTTCTGAAAATGCGTATATGTTATTTCTACCCACGCCCCGAAAGATTTTTGCAGTGAATAAAGAAGTTGTTTTTGTACCTTATCAACAAGCGGTTTTACCGTTGTGGGAAATTGAATTAAGTTATCGCCATGCTTCTTTGCGTAAAGAACCTTATCCAGACGCATTGAAAAAACCTGTGCAAATGATGAAGAAACACTTTTAACTATTTGGATTTTCAATTATGTCTCTCAGTATTTCTAATAAATTGTTTTTATTATCAATTTTTTCAGCCTCCGCCTTAATTTTAAATGCTGGATTTAGCCTTTATAACTTACATTCTACATTTCAAAAAGTCGGCGACATTTATAATGATGCCGCTGTTATTGAAGAAATGAATTCAGATATTGGTTTGCCAATTACAAAGTTGCGTGAATTATCGCTTTCTATTGTTATGACACCCAACCGAAAACAACAATTAGAAATTAATACACATATAGAAACTGTCATTGAGCAATTAAACGATTCTTTTAATGAAGCCATTACCAAATACAATTTAGGATTTGATCCTGAAGAACAACAAATGCACCATAATCTTTTTGCAAATTGGCAACAATATACAAAACTTGTTGATTATACAAGAAAAAATATTATGGACGGTTATCGTGAAGCAGCATTTATAAATGTGAGCGATGCAGAGAAAAAACAGTTTGATGAGTTATTTAAACAGTTTGCAATTTGGCAAAAGCATAAAGTATTTGAAGCGCGAAACTTTTATATCAGTGCAAATCAAAGCTATCAAAATGTTTTTTATTTTTCTATTGCATTAGGAATGATTGTGACATTCATTGTTTTTATGGTGAGTTTTGGTTTAGCAAAAACAATTAAATCTGCCTTACAAAAAGCAGTTAATATTATGAATAGTTTAAGCCAAGGAAAGCTCAATATTCAAATTAATGAAAATCGTCATGATGAAATAGGTTTGTTGTTTCATGCAATGCAGCAAATGGTGAATCAATTAAAACAAGTGGTTGAACAGGTTTTAATGTCTGCATCACAAATTACAGAAGCAAGCAATCAATTGATTTCAACGGCGATAGAATTAACTAAAGATTCTACAGAGCAAGCAGCAAATATTGAAGAAACCACCAGTGTATTGGAAGAAGTGAGCAGTTCAATTTCTCAAACGGCGGAAAATTCTCAAAAATCAAATGCATTAACTGTAATAACAAGAGAGCAAGCCGAGGAAGGTGGGCGGGCGGTCAACAATACCATGAATGCAATGCAACAAATTGCTGAAAAAGTTGAATTAATTCAATCAATTGCGTATAAAACTAATATTTTAGCACTAAATGCCGCCATTGAAGCAGCAAGGGTCGGAGAACAAGGAAAAGGGTTTGCAATTGTGGCAACCGAAGTAAGAAAACTCTCAGAAAACAGTCATTTAGCGGCTGAAAATATCAACCAATTAACCCAAAGTAGCGTTAAAATTTCAGAAAAAGCGAGCAAGTTGCTTTCAAAATACATCATTCCTAGCGTTCATAAAACTTCAGATTTTATTGAAGAAATTGCTTACATTTCTGCTGAACAAGCCGAAGCGGTTAAAGAAATAGGCATTGCAATGGAACGTATTGATAATGCTGCACAAAAAAATGCATCAGCCTCAGAAGAAGTTGCCGCCAGCGCACAAAGTTTAGATGAACAAGCCAAACAATTACAACAAATGATGGCGTTTTTTAAATTAGATGCCACAACTGCATAATTTTGTGGCAAAATGGGATTTCTTTTTTATAATTGCGTAGGAGAAATATCATGGTTCAAAAAAATAAATGGGGGCTAACTTTTCTAATAAGTTGGTTTCTAATTTCAAATAGTTGGGCGGTAGAAAGTGGTGTAACGCCACAAATCATTGTCACCCCATTAAATAGCTATTTGACATTCTTTTATGATGGACGTAACACCAAACCCACTGATCCCGATAATTGGTTATTTGGTTCAGCATTAAAATTAGGCATTGGTTCTTATGCTATTCATCAAGGAGATAAAGCCATTGTTTATGATACGTTTCTTTCAGTGGAACATGCACGTTGGATTAGAAATTATCTTGAGCAAAACATGGGGATCAAACATATCACTGTTGTTCAAAGTCATTGGCATTTAGATCATATTGCGGGCAATGAAATCTATAAAGATCGCGACATCGTTTCTTTAAAGAAAACCCGTGAAATCATGAAAGAAAAACAAGCGAAACTAGAAGCAGGTGAAGAATGGGGACTTCCCGCTATTAATCCCATGATTGCACCTAATATGGTATTTGATAATCGAATGGATATGTATGTTGGGGATATTAAAATTGAATTACACCAATTTAATATTCATAGCCCCGATGCTAATTTGATTTACATTCCAAAAGATAAGATTTTATTAGCGGGCGATGCATTAGAAGATACGGTTACTTATATGGTTGAAGATCATGTGCCAGAATTGCCTGTTCATTTAAAAGAACTGCAACGTTTGAAAGCAATGGATATTGAGAAAATTTACCCAAATCATGGTAATCCAGAAGTGATTCGTAAAGGGGGTTATACAAAGACGTTTATTGATGCAACGGTGAATTACATTACGCGAATGATTCAGCGTTCAAAAGAGGCGAATTTCTTACAAACTACCTTAGAAGATGTGGCGGGTGATTCATTTCAAAAAGGGTGGGTGAGTTTATTTGAACCGTATCGAGTGGTTCATGAGGCAAATTTGAAATATGTTCAGAAATATTTTAAAGACAAACCCTTGCCAGATTTAGGCACCTCAGAGGATACGGCGCAGTGTGCTTATGTTGATGATTTTACGCAAGGATTTAATGTGCCTTGTGTGAAAGTGGACGGCGTTGTTTATAGTGCAAAATTGAAAGTTGAAAGCAACAATACTCGTTTTACTTTACAACCTGATGGCACGCAACTCATTACAACTCCTCCAACATCTACTTGTGCAACTTTTGAGAAAGGGATTGTAACTTTTCCTTGCGTTTATGTGGGACGTTCTAATAAATTACCTGTTAGATTAAAATCCGTTAATACCGAGAACGGTTTGGCATTTGATTTAGACTAATAGGACAAATGCTCGCCCATTGGAAATGATATAAAAAGAGATTAAATATTGCTAACATCATGAAAATGAAGGCAAAATTTACAAACCTATCGATTTTATATGTTGCTACCAAATTGGCGGGCATGCAAAGTTCCCTTGCATATCATTTGAAAGTCGATTTATGGTAGCCGTTGTAGTAGTATGGGCGACGGTATTTTATTCCACCAGAAAGAAAAATCCTCGTGTGGGGATTTCAAAGTGTGCAAGATGTTTCTATAATGGTTAAAGGATTCGCAAACAAAAGGGAGGGAACGCATGTCTGACAAATATCGCTTAGTAACCCGTAGCGATTTTGACGGTTTGGTGTGCGCGGTTTTACTGAAAGAACTTGATCTAATCAACGATATTAAATTTGTCCATCCTAAAGATATGCAAGATGGCAAAATTGAAATCACCGCCACAGATATTACAACTAATTTACCTTATGTGGCTGGCGCATATTTGGTCTTTGATCACCATGTGAGTGAATCATTGAGAAATGGTGGCGACAGACCTGCTAATTATATTTTAGAACCCAATGCCCCTTCCGCCGCGCGTGTCGTGTATAACCATTTTGGCGGCGCAAAAGCCTTCCAAAATATTAGCAAAGAGATGATGGATGCGGTCGATAAAAGCGATTCAGCTCAATTTAGTCGTGAGGAAATCCTCTTTCCTAAAGAGTGGGTTCTTCTCAATTATATTATGGACGCACGAACAGGATTGGGACGCTTTAAGGATTTCAAAGTTTCTAATTACGAGTTAATGATGCTACTAATTGATTATTGCAAAAATCATAGCATCACAGAAATTTTAGAAATGCCCGACGTGAAAGAACGGGTGGATTTGTATTTTGAGCATCAGCGTAATTCATTATTGCAATTAGAGAAATGCGCAAGCGTGAAGAAAAATGTCATTGTGCTCGATTTGCGTTATGAAGAAACTATCTATGCGGGCAATCGTTTCATGATTTATGCGTTGTATCCCGAATGCAATGTTTCTATCCATATGATGTGGGGATTGCAAAAACAAAACATCGTCTTTGCGGTCGGCGGATCGATTGTGAACCGTTCTTTAACATTGAATATCGGCGAATTAATGTTGCAATACAGCGGCGGCGGTCATGCAAAAGCGGGCACTTGCCAAGTTCCAGCAGATCAAGCAAAAACCGTGTTAACTGAATTAATTCAACAACTTAACGCAAGTTAAACACCGTTTAGGCAGGTGATCCAACCTCAATAATTAATGATCCTGCCTGAATTTGTTGTGAGGTGAAAATAATTTCCACGCTTTGAGTATAGGCATAAATCACGCGGGCAATCGATTGGGCGCGTAATTTCGGAACAGGGCGCGTAATCAGGTTTTCTTCGGGCGTGCTGCTAGTCGTTTCAACGTACAAACGGACAGTATGTCCACGATTTATCTTAAAATTTTCAAGTTGCGCTTCCAATAAATCTCGCTCTTCCTCGTTGATTTGGGTATTCTCGCTCGGAAAATTCAATAATAAACGGGAGTTATCTAACACTTTGATTTGTAAGGAAGAAATCCATGTTTGTTGATAAGAAGGCGTTTTTTTCGGGGCGGTGGGCGGATTATCCAAAGGATCAACGTAAGCAAGCAACTGAGGCTCTGCATACACGTTTCCAATTAAACTTTCTTGTTGGGCGCTTGATGTGGGATTTAGATGTAAGTAATTGATTAACCAAATTAAAAATGAGAGTTGTCCTAACACTAACCCACTAATTAAAAAGGTTCTCAATAATAGTTTCTTTATCATGGTGCGCTTAAAAATCCGTTGTAAGAGTTGAAAATCAAATGGTTGCCTAACAATCTTTAAGTGCATTGTAACCCATCAAATTCACCTTGTTAAGTATTTTTAATATTTATCAAGATAAATCAACGAGTTAAATTACATTTCCACTATTTCGCATTATGCTAATTAATCTCTAAATCCCTCCTTGATATTTCAAAGAATTTGTCACGTTATTGAGAAGAAAATCCTTTTGTGATTCTTGAGAAAGTGCGTTGAAATCAACCCCATCAAACCACCGATCATAATTGATTTGAAAATTGATTTGTGCGGTGCGTTTAGTACTTGATAAAAGTAGAGCAACGGGGAACTTTAAATTGCGAGGACGCGGCGTTTTTGCTAAATCAATCACAAATGGAATTGCCTCATTTCTATCGATAGGAAGATACTCGCCTTCGATGTAAAGAACTTTATTCAACATGGGGGTTTCTTTGGGCAAATATTGAGTATCTTCATCGGCTTTCATCAATTCAACCGTTGCCCCACAATACGTCGCGGGGGGCGGATAAATCTCTCCTAATTTCAAGAAGTTACCATCATCGCTTAAAATATCGATAACGTTCGGTACACCTAATTGTGTGGGTGTTTCTTGTGCGTGAGCAACTGCTTGAGGAATTAACCAATCCAACCATTGAGCAAAATTAGAAGAACTACACTCCGTTTCTAATTTCACGCTCCATATCACAAGATAGGCTTTTTTTAAAGTAATTTGTACGCCTTCAGTGGTTTTAAAGGTTTTATTTCCTGTGAGCATTTTTTGAGTGGTCGACAGAGGCGTTGCACCAAAAGAAACAGTAATGCCTTCTTGAATTGTTCCACTACTGCCGCCGCCACCGCATCCCGTTAAATTTATGATAAAAATCAATAAGATAAAAGAAAATTTAAAAATCATAAATCACTCCCAATTGTAACGTTGTATCTTCTTGATGATTGCCTTTTAATTTCTTAATCACGGGGATTTGAACGCCAATGTTTAATAAAATATCGGGCGTAATCGAATAAATGATTTTTGGTGAAAGAAAACCTAACGTTCCACCTGAATCTGGATCGGTTTGATGATTGGTTGTATTTTGTTTACTCCAGCGGGTTTCTAGCGCGAGTTGAACAGCTAAAGCATGATTTAAAGCAACTTGTCCCGCCAAAGTAGAAACTATCGCGTCGCCCGCTTTAAAATTATCAAATCCTTCAAAGGCATAGTGATAAACGCCGCTCGCATATAAAAAATAAGGATATTCATAAAAACCATACCATGCACCGATATTTGGCACAAAAGCCCCTGTTCCCGATTGTCCGTCAATATCTAAGTTATTGATTTTTTGAGCAGTTGGCAAACGTGAACCGCCAATTATTCCCCACATTGAATGAGAATAAGGCGACAATGTCCATTTTGCAGAAATATCTACATCGCCCATTCCACTATGGGTTTGTTCTGCTAAATTGACAAACTGTAATTGTTTGCGAACGATCGGCAATCTCATTGATAAATTTAGCTTTTCATTCCACGCATAACCCAATCCCAACGTTAAACGTTGCTCCGTTAATTTGGTTTGATTGAAACCTTCTAAACCCATTTTTTCAATGCGCGACAAATAATCTGCGGAGAAACGCAGCCGTCCGTCAAAGGATTTCTCCGTGCCCATTAAACTTAAAGTCGGATCGCCCACCGAGCAAGTAGAACAAGCAAAGGAACTTTGAATGAAAATGAAATAAATAAAAATCGTTTTTAGTGACATGATTCGTGCTTTGGAATGTTATAGAAAGGATCGCTAAAACGTTCATCACAAATGAATTCCCAATCAGTTAAACTTTTGAGAAAATTGATAACATCTTCGCGTTCTTGGTTGCTTAAAACAAAGCCAATCATTAATTCGCTTTTGAAAGGATTTAACGCACCGTCGCCGGCAAATGCGCCCGTTTCGATTTTACGTCCGCCGCGAGAATAATGATCCATCACTTCTTCTAAGGTATTAATCGACCCATCGTGCATATAAGGTGCTGTTAATTCTATATTTTTTAGCGTTGGGGCACGAAAACGACCCATGTCTTCTTTTAGTGTGGTTAATTCCCATAAACCCCGTCCGCCTTCTGGATATTCGCCCGTGCCGCCGATATTGTATAACCCATTGTTATGAAACTCTAATTCGACAAAAGCCGTTTGAGTGTGATTGGTCGATTGTGTGAAATTAAAGCCCCCATGACAGTGAAAACACTCTAAACGCTCCGAAAAGAACAATTCCATGCCGCGTTTTGCCGATTCTGAGAGCGCAGTAGGTTGATTTTGAAAGAGTTGTTTATCGTAAGGGGAATTGCCAGAAATCATCGTTGACACAAAATTTCCGATCGCTCGCGTGACATTGCCAGTTGTGAACGGATCATCTTGATTTGGAAAGGCTTTTGCGAATTTTTCTTTGTAAATTGGATCGGCTTTTAAAATATCCAAAATTTGTTTTTCATGACCACTCCAGCCCAATTCGACGGGAAACTCGTTAAAAAGCGGCACTAAGGCTTGTTGATGCAAGGTTTTAAGCATCGGATTTGCCCAATTAAACGCCGAGTTATACACCACATTTGTCAAACTCATGCTATTTCTGGGGTGCAATTCATTCAACGCTCCTTTATTGGTTTTTTTGCCGTCAGCGAACGCCAGCCGCTGTTCATGGCACGTCCCGCACGAAATGCTCTGATTCACCGATAAACGGCGGTCATAAAACAAAAATCGCCCCAAATCCACTTTTTCAACCGTCATGGGATTATCGTCGGGCACTTTTGGGGTGGGATAACCTTTAGGTAATTGCCATTGGTAGGTTTTTACATTTTCAGTGGTTGTCGAGGTAGAAACGGGCGGAGAAACCGTGCTTTCTCCACCGCCACCACAACCGCTTAATAACACTGTAATAAGCAGTAACTTTTTCATTATTTTAAACCAAAGAAAGTTTGAGTTTGTTTGGGGAAAATAATCGGCGCAACACCCGTCGCAGAAATATAAGAAAAATCTAATCCCAATAAAGGAAAAATCATTTCACATTCTGGATCATTATTGCCCGACATACAACCCGATGAAGTGGTGGGTGTGTTGTAAGCAATATTGCTATTTTTTAAGACTTTGCCAATATCCGCCACGATGGTTTGTTGATTGGGAACAAATTCATTTAAACAAATCTGCATGGTGTTTGCATAAGTACAAGGCGCATCGGGTTGTTTTCCAACCTTATTCACATCAGAGCAACCAGTGCTTCCTAAATGTAAAACAAAAGGCGTATTCAAACCAAGCGGATCGCCGACTCCATCAACCCGTATAAACTTCCGTCCCGTTGTCCAAGACCATAACATTCCTGTCATATTAATAGGAGCAGCAACAGTGGTAGGATCAGAATGATTTTCAGTAAATGGCAAACCTACGGTGAAACAAATACCTTTATAATCACTTGTTTTTTTATCAGCGGGTAATGTTGCGATAACTTGGGTATTAGTATCGACCGTTCCATTTAAACAACCGTTCTCAAAATCTAACAGAGCAATGTTGTTATATTGCCATTTGCCATCTTGTTTTAAAGTTAATGGATAAAAAGTCCCATCAAGTTGTTGCAATTTCATATCATAAAGATAGAAACGAAAATCGGTAATTTTGTATTCATTAGTGGTTGCACTTCCAACGTTTTTATAAGTTGTGCCACAAGCGAAATTTTCTCCATTCACAGCGGCAGCAAATTTGATGCTTAAATCAGTGGGTGTTGCAGAAGAAACAGGAGTAGAATCATCATCATTACAACCTTGTAACGCAGCTAAACAACATACAGAAAGAACTAAACGACGCATGGTAACTTTTCCTTTAAAATTAAGAGGTTAAAACAAATCTACACGCACTTTATGTACCAATAAAAAATATTTTATAATCAATGTATTATGATTGTACTTTTTAAAAACTGCGTGAAATAACCTATTTTTAAGTTATTTAACACGATTTTAGGGAATTTAACACAATAATGAATTGAGCATGATCAAAATGAGCAAATAGTTGTTATAATTAAGCGAACGTGATTTGGTGAGAATATGTGATGAATCAAGAAGTTGACAAAATGATTGGCGAAGACGGTGAATTAGAAACAGTGGTGCGGGCGGCGCAAATGATTGCTTTAACGGACGCGACGGTGCTCATTTTGGGCGAAAGTGGAACGGGCAAAGAATTATTAGCGCGCGAAATTCATCGTAAAAGTCGCCGTTCAAATGAACCGTTTGTGGTGATTAATTGTGCGGCGTTGCCAGAAACCCTTGCAGAAACCGAGTTGTTTGGTCATCGCAAAGGCGCTTTTACGGGTGCAGAAACCCATCGACAAGGACGAATTCAAAGCGCGCATCATGGAACGTTATTTTTAGATGAAATTGGTGAACTTCCTCTCACTATTCAAGGAAAGTTTCTCCGCTTTTTAGAAAATGGTGAATGCCAACCATTGGGTAAGAATGTTATTGAAAAAATTGATACACGAATTATTGCGGCAACCAATCGTGATTTAGCCGAAGAAGTGAAAGTGGGACGGTTTCGTCAAGATTTGTATTATCGTTTGAATATTGTCCCTTTAACATTACCTCCTTTGAGAGAACGTAAAACCGATATTAGATTATTAATTCATTATTTTACGCAACATTTTATGTTTAAATATCAATTACATACACCCATTTATAGTCGATCAGTGTTACAGCGTTTAGAAAACTATGTGTGGTCTGGCAATGTTCGAGAATTACGCAATTTGTGCGAACGGTTTGTTTTATTACATGCAGGACAAGTCATTGAAATAAATCATTTGCCAATTGAATTACAAGTTGCTCAACCCACCACTTACACACATTACACCACTGAATTTATTTTACCTGACAACGGTTTAAATTTAGGAGAATTAGAAATCAATTTGATTCGCCAAGCCTTAACCAAAACGTATGGAAATTTAAGTCAAGCCGCTCGTTTATTAGGTTTGAGCCGAGATACTTTGTTATATAGAGTAAAAAAGCACGCGATTACGTTTTAAATTAAGTTATTTTCTTTAAATGGCGATTGAAATTTTTCTTTGTGCATCACTAAAACAAAAGATGGTGAATTTGTATAAATTCTATGAATCATCTTGACAACAGTCAAAACTCTTGTAAAATGACAGAACTTCTTTAAATGAGAAGAAAGCATTGAGAGTTAGCAGTGCTCTACGAACACCTAAGCAAGTGTCAGACTTTGTTGGTTTTTCTGTTAAAGCGACTTGCGTTGAAGTGTTTAGAGGAACGTAGAATTCTTTTCTATGGAAATCGTAACTATAAGCGCATGCCTGCCAGAAAATAAATGGCGGGCTTTTTTTATTCCACACAAAGATAATTGAGGATTTTGTGGGTGCTCTTGCGAGTGCAAAATCGTATCTTTGGAGGCTTAACCCTTTATATTTATTGGAGTTTTTTATGGCAAACGTTACCATGCGCCAAATGTTAGAAGCCGGCGTGCATTTTGGGCATCAAACCCGTTATTGGAATCCCCAAATGGCTCCCTACATTTTTGGCGAGCGCAATAAAATTCATATCATCAACTTAGAACACACCTTGCCGTTGTATCAAGATGCGGCGAATTTCTTGGGCAAACTCGCTTCCAAACGCGGTAAGATTTTGTTTGTCGGCACAAAACGCGCTGCGCAAGAAGCCGTCAAAGAAGCTGCTGACAAATGCGGAATGCCGTATGTGAATCGTCGTTGGTTGGGCGGAATGATTTGGAATTAATGGCAGTCGACGGCACGTTTGCAAAAGTGACCAAAAAGGAAGCCCTTGATTTAACTCGTGAATGTGCGAAATTAGAATCCAGTTTGGGCGGTATCAAACACATGAATACTTTACCCGACGCATTGTTTGTCATCGATGTGGGTCATGAAAACATCGCGGTCAGCGAAGCGCGTAAATTAGGCATTCCCGTGATCGGCATCGTCGATACAAATAACAGCCCTTTAGGCATTGATTATGTGATTCCAGGCAACGACGACGCGATTCGTGCAATTCAATTGTATTTGGGCGGCATTGCAGATGCGATTTTAGAAGGCATCCAATCTAATGCGCAAGTGAGTGCAAGTAGTGAAGATTTTGTTCAAGCAATGGAAGGTCAAAAATAATCATGAGTAATGTTTCTGCTTCTTTAGTAAAAGAACTCCGCGAACGCACTGGCGCGGGCATGATGGAATGCAAAAAAGCCTTAACTGAGAGCAACGGTGACATCGAAGCGGCAATTGAAGCAATGCGCATTTCGGGTCAAGCAAAAGTTGCGAAAAAAGCGGGTCGGATTGCTGCGGAAGGTTTAATTA
>JFJP01020357.1_pt1 | contig 24275 bp, 21 predicted proteins | sample 431651 | NCBI WGS metagenome assembly JFJP01 (sample SAMN02602958, study PRJNA72255) | Microbial mat metagenome, whole genome shotgun sequencing project. | biome: fresh water; feature: sink hole; material: water; isolation source: purple microbial (photo- and chemosynthetic) mats found in...
CCCGCCAATCGACCAGACCAGTCCTGTCAAACCGATCATGAGCAAACCGCTGCGACGCCGCGCACGGCAATGAACGGTATGACGGCTGCGATCACGCCTCCGTTGTCCGGATACGCTTCCAGCAAACGCAGCGAACTGAGAGCCACCGCCAAGGCGATGACGATGGCCAGACCAATACCCAGCGGCGACGAGCCCAACATGACGGCGAGCATGGCAAGTGCGCCGACGGCCAAGCCCTGAAAAACCAACGGTACCGCATAGGACAGGACGCTCCAACGCAGGTCGCTGATCGGCAGCGCCGTCAGCAGTTCATTGCGTGCAGCACGGAAGTCCGTCATGTGATGCACCAGGCCATTTACCGCCAAACCGGCAAGCCCGGCGACCAGGACAAGGCCCGGTGGACGTTCCAACGGTTGCCAGCCTGCCAGCCACCAGCCGCCGCTGACGGCCAACCCTACGGCAACGAGCAACCGGAGCAGCGCCTCGGCCGGACGTTCGTGCAGTATGTGCAACAGTACGCCTGCCCAGCCGCGACCTATCCGCCCTGTCGACATGGGAAAGGACGGTGGGATGCGAAGCGCCAGCACAGGCAGCGCAATGCCAAGCAGAACGAGGACGCAGGCCGCGACCAGGGGATTCGGGACGGCGGAGGTGAATACACTGACGACGCCCAGACCGAGGATGCTCCAGCCCGGCCAGGAGCGCCCAATCATGATTGCCCAAGTGATGGAGATGATCCCGCCCAACAGGGCGACTCCCCGCAGCAACGCCTCTGGGCCAGCACCGGAGGTCAATGCCCAGCCAAGTCCAGCCAGGGCCAGGACAATGATCGGGGAACTGACGCACGTTGCCCATCCAAGCCCCGCCAGAAGCAGCATGTGAGCTCCACCGGGCAAAGCGCGCAGTTCTGACATGCCTGGCACGCAACTGCGGGCGCAGCCCGCCAGCAGAACCGTCGCCAAGCCAACGGGCAGCCCGGACATCGGGCCGCCTGCACCGATGCACACCGCGTGGACAGCATCGATGGTCCACCAGGCCAGCGACACCAGCGCCAGGCCGCAGACCAGCAGAAGCACCGTCATGGTTGCATGTAACCGCGCGAGCCTGCCCTGTGCCGTTTGCCGCATGGAGCGCAGGCCCAGCCGCATGACTACATGTGCCGCAGGCAACGTGGCGCAGGCACCAGGGCTTTTCGTAGGGGTCATGCAATTCGCGCGACCTCAGCCGCCCGGCTACTTCGCCGGACGCAGGGCCAAACGGAAGACGCTGCCGCGGGCGGTGACGAACAGCGAGCGGCCATCCGCGCCGCCGAAGGCGCAGTTGGCGGCCAGCGGATCGGCCTCGCCCTTGGCGTTCACGTTCGGCATGGGGATAGTGCCGATGCGCCGGGCGTCCGGGGCGAGGACGACGATGCCCTCGCTGGAGGCGACGAAGACGCGGCCCTGGGCATCGACCTTGATCCCATCCGGTAGCCCGATGACGCCTCCGAACTGCTGCGGGTTCTCCAGCGTTCCGGCGGCGGTGACGTCGTAGCGCATGATGCGGTGCGACACGTCGCAGGCGATGTACATCCGCTTGCCATCCGGGGTCAGGGCCAGGCCGTTGGGCTTGTTCAGGCCCTGCAGCACGCGCGTGACCGTGCCGTCGGCATCGATGCGGTAGACGCCGAGGATCCCGCCCATGTTGGGGGTCCGGGTGCCAAGGAACCAGTCGGCATCGGTGAACCAGATGCGTCCGGCGGCATCGACGATGACGTCGTTGGGCGAGTTGTAGGGCACGCCCTCGTAGGTGGCGGTCAGCACGGTGGTGGTGCCGTCGGGCGCGGTGCGCGTCACCTGGCGCGACCACATCTCGCAGGCGAGCAGGTTGCCCGCCTTGTCGAAGGCCAGGCCGTTGGCCGAGATCATGCCGCGGCCGGTCCAGCCCTTCGGGCGGTACGGCTCCGCCTTGGCGGTCCGCGCATCCCAGCGGTAGAGCTTGTCGTCGTTGAAATCGACGAAGAGCAGGTAGCCGTCCGGGTGCCACAGCGGCCCCTCGGTGAAGTTGCCCTTGCAGCCGGTGGCGATGCGTTCCGGCTGGCGCGAGGCGAAGACGTCGTCGAGGGTCTCCTCGGCCGCCACCGGGGCGAGCAGGGCGAGGAGCGCGGCGAGACGCACGGTCCAGGACGGGCGGGCGGAGCGGTTGGCCATGGCTGTTCTCATGGGCCGTACGATGCCGTCCGGCCGGCGGGTGCCACGCCGGCCGCTGGTCATCCGGATGACTGCGCCTGCCCCGTCGCACTGCGGGCCGCAGGCCGTATTCTGCACACGGCTGGCAACTGCCGGCCCGTCCGTGAAAGGACCGCCCGATGCCCCGCCTGCTCCCCATCCTGGCCTTCGCCCTGTGCTCCGCCCTGCCGGCCGCCGACTGGCCGCAGAACCTGGGACCGTCGCGCGACGGCCTGCTGCCGGCCACGCCGCTGCGCACCGGCTGGCACGGCGCCAAGGCCCCGCTGGCCTGGCGCGCGCCCAGCGGGCTCGGCTCGGCCCCGCCCATCGCCGTCGGCGGGAAGGTCTACACCTTCGGCGCCTTCCGTCCCGCCACCACCGCCGAGCAGCTCGACGATCCCGAGGCCGTGCCGACCTTGCCGGAGCTGAAGAAGCAGAGCACGGTCACCGGCCAGCAGCTCGCCGAGCGGTTCGGCGACGGGGTGCGCAACTTCATCGTCCTGTGGAACGTGCCGGGCATGGCGGAGAAGGAGAAGCTGGCCCAGATGGCCGAGCCGCACTTCTACATCGCGGCCCTGTGGGCGCAGTGCTTTGATGCCGCCACCGGCAAGCGCCTGTGGGCCGCCCGGCTGAGCGACTACAGCCCGATCTGCGATGCCCAGCCCTACTGGCCGCAGGCCTCGCCGCTGTTCGTCGACGGCAAGGTGTTCTTCCACGGTCCCAGCGGCGACCTCTTCCTGGTCGACGCGGCCAGCGGGAAGACGGTCTGGGAGCGCAGCCTGGTCAAGGACGGCGTGATGGGCGAGTTCGGCAAGCAGTCCAACGCCGGCGGCGGGATGCGCTGGAAGGACACCATCATCATCAGCCTCAGCCATCCGCCGGTCTACCACCACAAGCTGATGGCGGTGCGCATCGCCGACGGCACCACCGCCTGGACCAGCGCCTTCGAGGCGCAGACCTTCCGCGCCCAGTTCGGCCGCTTCGGCTTCGCCGAGATCGCGGGCAAGCCGACCGTGCTGCTGTCCCTCGGCGAGGGCACCGCCGGAGTCGACCCCGACGACGGCGCGGTGCGCTGGCAGAGCGGCGTGCCGATCGCCAGCAAGGCCCTCTACGAGCAGCGCTACGCCGAGCTGGCTTCGCGCTGGGCCGGCGACGAGGCGGTGACCAAGGCGATGCGCAACAAGGTCGACTCGCTCGACGCCTGGAAGAAGTCGCTCTACGCGCCGTACCAGGCCTACGCCCCGGTGACCTGGAACGGCCATGTCATCGATGCGTTGATGAGCGGCCATGACGACTTCGTCTCGCAGATGTGGTGCGAGCGGATCGTGGACGGCAAGCCGACCCTGGCCTGGCAGACCCTCGACACGGTGCCGGAATGCCATTCCGACAAGTCGAACATGCTGGCCAAGGACGGCCGGCTGTACGTCTTCGACCAGAACTCCTACGCACCGCGCGGCCTGCTGCCGGCCGGCGACGGCGGCCGCCTGCCCGAGGCCCGCCCGTTCCGGGCCAAGGGCATCGGCCAGTTCCAGTGCTTCGACATCGCCAGCGGCAAGCGCCTGTGGCACAGCGACGCCTTCCGCACCCATACCGCCACCGACCACGACGACACCGACCACTACAAGATGATCCTGGTCGGCGACCAGCTCATCGTCACCGGCAACGACGGACTGTGGATCGCCCGCCTCGGCGACAGCGGCGTCGAGATCCTCGCCAGCGCCAGCCTCGGCAACGCGCACCAGCTGTGGCTCGACAACGTGCTCGCCGAGCCGGTGCTGGCCGACCAGCGTCTGTTCATCCGCCAGTCGGAGGGCAGGGCGAAGAATGGCCTGAACGCCATGTTCCCCGGCACCGGCAACCTCTACTGCTTCGATCTGCGCCCGGCCGCCGGGAAGTGAGCTGACGGCGGTTCAGCCCGCGCAGAGCGTCCGCGGCCGGGCCAGCGGACGGTCCAGGGCGACGCACAGGATGCGCCCCGACCACTCCGGCCGCCGACTGGCCGGCATCGGTGCGTGGTCGCGCGCGGTGGTGATGAGCAGGCAGTCGCCGGCCTCGCCGCCCAGCTCCACCGCCGTCGGCAGGCTGACCGGCAGGTCGAGCCGCTGAAGGATACTACCGCTGTGCGCATCGAGGCGCAGCACGCAGGCGCCGCCGAACACCGCCACCCACAGGCCGCCCTCGCGGTCGACGACCAGGCCGTCCGGCATGCCCTCGGCCAGGGTGGACAGCACGCTGCGGCCGTTCACCGCGCCAGATGCGGAATCCCAGGCGAAGCCGTCGATGCGGCGCAGGGTGGAGTCCGCGAACAGCATGCGCCCCTGCCACCAATCCAGGCCGTTGGCGATGCTGACGCGATCGACCACCGTGCTGATCGCGCCCCCGGCCTCCAGGCGGTGGAGCGCGCCGCCCTCCCAGGCGTAGTCGCAGCGCAGGGTGCCGAACCACAGGCGACCGGCCGGATCGACCGCGCCGTCGTTGATCCGGCTCACGGAGGGATCGCCGGGGGCGGTGGCGAACGGGCGCCACGAACCGTCGGATGTGTCCAGCCGGCCCAGGCGCAGCCCGCCGGCGACGATCAGGATGCGCGGATCGGCGGTGCAGGCGAGGCAGCCGACCGGGGCCGGCACCGGCCAGGCCAGCAGCGTGCCATCCGCTTCGCGGGCGTGCACCAGGCCGGCGGGGATGTCGACCCAGTACCAGCGCCGCGTGCGCCCGTCCCAGCGCGGATGCTCGAACAGGGCGCCGCTGGTGTCAGGCCATGGGACGGGATCTCCGCCGTGGACCGTGGTCACTCGAAGACGACCTCGTAGTACAGCGCGGCATCGCGTCCGGTGTCGAGGGCGATGGCCCCGGCCGTGACCGGCAGGGTGCGGCCGCTGCGCCGGCCGTCGTGGTCGAGGATGTGCACCGCGGCGACGCGCCGCGCCAGGGTGACCACCGCCTGCACCGGTTCGAGCAGCAGCGGGGCGGTGCCGTTGGCCAGCACCGTGTCGTCGGGGCGGAAGAGGCGGAAGCCGGTGTTGCTCTGCCGCGCGACGACGCTGATGATCGCGCCCTTGGCGGCGGCCAGGTCGGCATCGCGTTCCAGGCTGGAGATGAGCAGCGAGGCGTAGGGCGAGGCGATGCGGATGCCGATGCCACCGAGGCGCTGCTCGGTGCCGCCGGGATGGCCGATCACGCCCTTGGTGCCGGCGGTGTCGATGGTGACCAGGCCGCCGCCGGCGGTGCTCCAGGCCAGCTGACCGGTGGTCGAGCGGTAGACCCCCGCCTGCCGCATCGATGACAGGTCGGGGACCACCGGCGCCGCGCCCCGCTCGGCGAACTCGACCAGGACGCGGCCGACCGCCAGGGCCTCGACCGGGGTGGTGCCGCCGAAGCTCTTGGTGTCGCCGCTGCTCTCCAGCGTCTCGCTGAAGGGGAACTCGCCGCTGCGCAGGTTGTCCTCGCCGACGATGCGCCGGGCCACCACCGCACCGGGCTGCACGTCGCCGCGCAGCACCATGCGCGCAACCGTGGGATGCTGCCCGAACATGGTCGGAGTCTCGGTGCAGAAGCGGTCCCAGCGGTTGCGGCCGCCGGTCACCGGGATGAGGCCGGCGACCTTGTGCTCGGACTGGAACTGGTACGAGCCGTCCCAGCCCTGCAGACCCATGCCGTACGCGGCGACCACCGGCACCATGCCGGCCTCGTTGAGGCTGGGAAACAGCTGCGTCCACTCCGAGAGCACGAATGGCCGGTCGGCGACCTGCTGCATGCCGCCGGCGCCGAACACGCCGCTGCCCGGCCGCGCCAGCATGTCGAAGCGCACGCCGGTGTTGTAGTCGTGGCGGTCGATGAAGCCGACGCGGTGGTCGGAGCGCAGGTTGAGGAAGTGCGGCAGCATGGCCGGCGCCTGCCACGGCGAGCCGAGCAGCGGCCCCTCGTAGCCGGTGCCGCGGATGGCCTTGGCGAAGCGGGCGTAGAAGGCGTCCTGCTCGGCGTGCAGGAAGGCGGCGCCGTCGAGCAGGCGCTGGCGCGTGCCGCCGGTGGTCTTGGGCAGGTTGTCGTTGCCGAGGAACCACGGATTGAGCTGCACCGCGACCGCCACGGCGAGGTCGTCGTCGGCCTTCGCCGCCGTGCCCCAGGCCGCCTTCCACGCCGCCGCGTCGGCATAGCGGGTGCGCAGCCAGGCGGCGAAGCGCTCGCGCAGCTTGCGGCCGTAGGTCGGGCATTTCGCCGCCGCCGCCTCGACCGGGAACCACAGGATGTCGTCCTCGTTCTGCAACTCGACGAAGTTCAGCGCCGGATCCTTGGCGTAGGCCAGCCCGGTCTCCGGGTTGACGTGCTGCAGCAGCTTGACCACCATCTCGATCATCACGTCCTGCACGTCCGGGGCGATGTTGATCAGGGCGTAGGAGCTGCCGCCGAAGGCCTTGGCGATCTCGTCGTAGGCCCACAGGCGCGGCGCGTCCTCAGGGCGCAGCTTCAGCTTGAATGAGTGCGACCAGCCGAAGTAGATGCCGCGCTGCTTGAGTGCAGCGGTGAAGTGGTCGAGGCGGGCCAGCTTGGCGGCGTCGAAGCGCAGCGCGCTCTCGGGGCTGCCGATGCCCTCCCAGTCGTCGTTGGTGAACTTGTGCATGCGCACGGCGTTGATGCCGTAGCGCGCCAGGCGGGCGGCGGTGGCGTCGGCCTCCTCCGGCTTGGGGGCGTTGAGGCCATAGGAGATGTTGGTGCCCCAGAAGACGATCGGCTTGCCGTCGGCGGTGATGAAGCGGTCACCCTGCATGCGGATGCCGCCGCGGGCGCCGGCGGGACGCTCCAGCCAGCCCTCCAGGCCGATGACCGACGGCCCGTCGCCGCCCTTGGCCGCCAGCGGGAACCACGACGCACCCGCCGGCGTCTCGATGTAGCGCTGCAGGTCGGCCTCGCTGGCGTGCACCACGGCCGGGCCGGGGAAGGCCAGGGTGGCGGCGAGCGCGGTGGTGCCGGCGGGCACGGCGTCCCGGACGATGAGCAGGCGCAGCACGCCGAACTCCGGTTCGACCGTCACCGGCGTGGCGAAGCGCAGGGTGATCTCGCCGGCGGCGCTATGCAGGATCAGGGCCGCGATGCCGGGGATGGCGCTGGTGCGCTTGACCGGCAGGGCGAGTTCGCGCCGCTGGCCATCGGCGCCGACCAGGGTGATGCGGCCGTCGAGCAGGTCCTTGCCGGGCGTGATCGCCAGGCAGGCGAGGGTGGCCGGCACGGTGGCCTCGGCGCCCAGGGCGACGCGCAGGGCGATCGTGCCATCGGCGTTGCCGGCCGCGGTCACCTGGCTGGTGGCAGTGCCGGCGCCCAGCTTCAGGGTGCAGCGCGCGTCGAGCCCCTGGCCCTCGACCGCCTTGTGGGCGATCTCGGTCCAGCCCCAGTTCGGACCCCAGGCCGTCAGCGCGAGGCTGTACAGGCAGCGGTCCTGCGCGAGCAGGAAGAGCTTGCCGGCATCGACCGGCGAACGGGTCAGCCGCCAGGCCGGCGCATCGGCGGCGACCAGCAGTGCGGCGGTGAGCAGACAGAGGGTGATGCGATTGACTGACGGCATGATGACGGACCTCGTGCCAGGAGCGGCCTGTGGATGTCGACGTGACCAGCGACCGGCAGTCATGCCGATGACCAGGCCTCAGGGATTGGAGAAGATGATCAGCCCGCTGGCGCTGTCGGCGGTCGGATTGCCGCTGTACTGCACATGGCCGTCGAAGAACAGGATGTTGCAGCCCTTCTTGTGCCAGGGCACCCAGTTGTAGACGCCTGGGGCGGCGGCGGCGACGGCGGCGGCCACCGTCGTCGGCAGGCATTCCGCCGGATTGCCCCAGCCGGCGAAGTAGCGGGCCTTGTCGGCCTCCATCATCAGGACCATCTGCGACTGCCGTTTGACCTGCGACAGGCCGAGCCTCGCCTCGGGGCTGGCCCAGGTGGCGGCACCGGTGATGCCGGGGGTGGCCTGGGTGTTCATGCCGTAGGACGGCTCGTCGCGGGTGGCGCGGTCGCGCGGATCGCTGGCGCACAGCAGGGTCTTCTCGCGACCGATGTTGTGGGTGTCGAAGGGATCGGCGGCCTCGCTGATCGCCGGCAGGTACTGGCCGAGGAAGGGGCCGCCCCACCACGACACCGGAAAGGCGAAGTTCCACTCCGCCGGGGTCATGCTGCCGGGCAGGTAGTGCATCGGCAGGGCGCCGTCGTGATCGGTGGCATAGAGGTGGACCATCACCCCGAGCTGCTTGAGGTTGTTGCCGCAGGACATCTTGCGCGCCGACTCGCGCACCAGGGTGATGGCGGGCAGGAGCATGCCGGCGAGCACGGCGATGATCGAGATGACGACCAGCAGCTCGATCAGGGTAAAGGCCTTCCTCATGGCTGATTCTTCCGCTTGTAGGTGTCGAGCATGGCCTCGGCCTCCGGGCTGCGGTAGCGGTGGCACTGCTTGGCCGGCGGCTGGCGTTTCAGCGTCGGATGCACGGGAGGCGCTGCCGCGCCAGACGCCATCGGGAACAGCCACGGCCGCCGCTGGGTGTCGGCGAAGGCGGGATCATCGCACTGCCAGGCCGGCAGCAGCCCGTCGGGCGGAGTCGGCGGCGCATCGATCGGACCGGCCACATAGGTGATCAGCTCGGGGTCGTAGCCGGCCTCGGCGAGAAAGGCGTGCGGGTACGCCGACAGGCCGTCGTCGGCCGGACGCAGCAGCAGCACGACCGCCAGGGTGGCGGCCAGGCAGATGCCAAGGAGGATGATCGCTCTGCGCATGGTGATGTTCTATCCAACCATAGCGGCGGTGGACCGCCGGTCCAAGTCATACTGATGACGACGGTCCGGGCCGCTCGGCCGGGCCGGCCTCGGCGGCGACCATGCCATTGTCGCGCTCGTCCGGCTTGGTCGTCGACAGGTCGCGCAGGAGCCGCCGCATGTCGCGGACCGCTCCCCAGGTGAACCAGGGCAGCGTCACCAGGCAGACCGCCAACGGCAGGATGACCGCCCAGAAGAAGTGCCAGTTCCACCAGCTGTTGGCTGACCAGCGCTCGACGCAGGCGTTCCAGCCGATGGCGCACACCGCTCCGACCGGCGACAGCAGGCCGAAGAAGAACACGCCATAGGCGATGATCCGGTCATTGCGCGTGAAGTGCGGGCTGTTGATCCCGGCCAGGATGGCGAGGGACCAGCGTCTGCCCGGCCCAGCTGGCCGCGCCTCCTGGTCGCGATGCAGCATGCGCTCGAGGTCGAAGCGGCTCCGGCGGCTGGTCAGCAGCGACACGACCACGAACAGGGTCAGCGACAGGAGCATGATCGAAGCCGACAGGATCTGGCCGTTCACCGGAATGCGCTGCGGATGGCTGACGAACAGATCGTGCAGCGCACCCGGTGCGAACGACCGCGCCCCCCACTCCGCCAGGCGCGGCCAGGCCTGCTGCACGCCCGCCGCGCCAAGGGAAAGGATGGAGCCGACCAGCAGGGCCGTCCATGCGCCAGCCCTGGTCGCACGCCGCCAATACAGGCCACCCCACACCACGACGCCCATGCCGGCGAGATAGATGCCCGAGAGCAGCGCCGTCACCATGGTCAGGAAGTCGGCGATGCGGAACACGCAGGAGAACCAGACCGCGAAGATGGCCAGGGCGAACGCGGCCAGGCGCAGCACCCGGATGTGCGTCCGGGCTTCAAGCCGCCCGCCCCGCATGGGCAGGACCACGTCCTGGATGAAGCCGGTGCTGAAGTTGAACAGCCCGCTCGACAGCCCGGCGATGGTGCCCATCAGCATGATGGCGCAGAGCGCCCCCTTGACCCCCATCGGCAGCAGCGCCCCCAGGGCGGTCGGCAGGGCCAGCTGCGTGCGCAGCTGGCTGTCGCTGTCCGGGATGGTCGCCGCAAGATGGGCCTGCACCGTCGCAGCCTGGCCGGCGAACTCCGGGTTGTGCAGCAGCACGAAGGCCCCGATGCCCACCACCGAGCCCATGGCCACACTGCCCAGGCCGCGCCAGATGCCGAGGATGGTCGCCATCTGGCCTTCATGGGCCGACCGGGCGGAGGCGGCGAAGGCAGCGTTCCAGGTGTTGCCGCGCCAGAAGTAGACCGTCATCGCCCAGCCGATCAGGACGTAGATGTAGCCGAAGTCCTGCTGCTTGGCGACATCGAAGGGGTCGACAAACGAGGCCCCGGCCTGGCCCGAGGTGAAGGCCACCGCCATCTGGTCGTAGCTGAAGATGGCGAGCACGGCGAAGGCGACGACGAGGTAGAGCAGGCTGGAGATGAGACCCTCCAGGCAGTCGACCACCATCACCGAGAGATGGCCGCCGGACATGGCGAAGAACAACGCCAGCGACATCAGCACGACCATGACCGGGAGGAAGGTCGGCAGGACCAGGCCGAGCACTTCGCATTCCGCGGGCAGGCCGAGAAAGTGGACGAAGAACCTGGCGGCAACCCCGGGAGCGAGCCCGAAGGTGAACAGGCCGCTGAACACATTGAGGATGGTGGCGTAGACGCGCACCCCGCGGCTGTAGCGCATCTCGAGGAACTGGTGGAAGGTCAGGGCCCTGGTCTCGCGGAAGCGGTAGGTGACGAGACCGCTCAGCGCGAGCAGGAAAAAGCTGAAGCCGACGAAGGACGACCACAGGTTGAGCGAGAACCCCGTCCGGCTGAACACCTCCATCGACGCCACCAGGGCCATGGCGGTAACCCCCATCTCCATCTGCGCGGTGCAGATCAGGTACCTGCCGGCGCTGCGGCTGGCGGCGAGGAAGTCCGCGACGCTGCGGTTGAAGCGGCGCATGTACAGGGCGGCGCCGGTGGCCAGCAGCAGCGGCACCACCACCACGATGATGTCCAGGGACGAATAGTCGGCGAGCGCCATGGGGAATCCTCAGGGGACGATGATCGGCTTGACCGGGGCCTGCGGACCGCGACAGGCGGCGAAGGCCGTCCCGATATCGCTCAGCGGCCGGACCCACTCGTCCCTGACCAGCCCCTCGATCGAGGCGCGGCCGGTGACCAGCAGGCCGGCGGCGAGGTGCCATTCGGCGCTGGTGTAGGCGTAGACGGTCTTCAGCACGACATGCCGGACGCACCACTCGAGCGGATTGATCGTCGTCGGCGTCCAGCGCACGGCGACCAGGACCACCGTGCCGCCATGGCGCACCGCGTCGCAGGCGGTGTCGAGGGTCTGCGCCGAGCCCGCGCACTCGACGATCAGGTCCGGCCCGCCGCCGGTGGCCTCCAGCAGCTGCTCGACCGTGTCGCCCGCCGCCGGATCGATCAGGTCGGTCGCACCATGCTGGCGCGCCAGTTCGCGGCGCGTGGCGATGGGATCGACCACGAGGATGCGCGCCACGCCGGCGGCGCGCAGGCACTGCACGGTGAACAGGCCGATCGGCCCGGCGCCGAGGACGGCGGCGGTCGAGCCCAGCGCCGGAGCGCCGGCCTGCACGGCATGCACGGCCACCGCGAGCGGCTCGCAGCAGGCGACCTGGTGGTCGCTGAGCACCTGGGGCGGTTTGCCGGGTACCCACCACTTCATCAGCTTGAGGCTGGCGAATCCGCCCTGCTCGGTGGTGCCCGGCATGCCCACCCGCGCCTGCCAGCGCGGCGTGTAGCGCGCCCCGCTGCGCCCGCCGCGGCTGCCGGCGGGGGGATGCAGCGGCATGCCGCAACCGCCCGGCGGGGCCGGGACGCCGCCGCCCGGCATGATCCGCTCGCCGACTTTCCAGCGGCCGGCCGCCTCGCTGCCCACCGCCGCCACCACCCCGGTGTATTCATGGCCGAGGACCACGCCGGGATCGGCCTCGCCGTGGAAGACGCGGTGCAGATCGCTGCCGCAGATGCCGCAGGCGGTGATGCGGACGAGGATATCATCCGGACCTGGGACCGGATCCGGGGCGTCGACGACCTCGAGCGAACCGGGCGAACGATAGACGGCGCAGCGCATGGGTGTGGCCTCCGTTCGCGATCATGGGCGCCGGCCCGTCCGCGAGTCGGCGCATCCGAGTCATGCCGATGACCGCCGGCGGGCGATCAGTAGGGATTCGCGACGACCGAACCGCTCGCCAGGTCGCCGGTCAGATCGCCCGAACCACCGACCCGGCCATCGACGAACAGCAGGTTGGTCGAGCCGCGGTGGGCCACGCGCCACGACCAGAACCACGGCGCCACCCCCCACGAAGGCACGTCGCCGGGGCGGCAAGGCGACATCGCCCGGAACGATCCGCCCAGGGCCAGGGCCGGATCCCCGGCGGACTCGCCGACCAGCGGCACCTGGCTCGTCCGCGACACCGCCTGCAGGCGTCGACGTTCCGTCCACTGGCCAGGAGCGAGGATGCGGGCGTAGAAGAAGTCGTTGAGCCCGTAGCTCAGGTTGGGATCGAAGGGGACGTGCTGGCGGTATTCCGGGCAGGTCCACAGGCCGCCGATCTGGCGCCCGCTGGTGCCGGGGCCCCAGCTGATGCCGCCGTAGACGTGGTAGCCGCCCTGCATGATGACGTCGGTGACATAGCCGTCGCACCAATAGACGTGCTCGCCCCAGGCGTAGCGTCCCGGATCCGCCGCCGTCCACGCATCGGGGATGCCGGCGGCCGGCGAGACCTCACCGGGCGGCAGGATGCCGCGATGCTCCTGCGTGTAGGCGAGCAGGGCGACGCCGATCTGGCGCAGCTGCGACCTGCAGACCGTGCTGCGCACCGCGCTGCGCACCTGCCCGATGGCCGGCAGGAGCAGGCTGGCGAGCACGGCGACGATGGCGATGGCGACCAGGACTTCGACGAGGCTGAAGGCGCGGTGGTGCTGCATATGGCGATCCTAGCGCACGACGCCGGTTCCGACGAGGTTCCGTCGGGGTCATGCCGATGCCTGGCCGGCTCAGGGCGCCAGGTCGACGACCACCGTCGCCACCGCCGCGTCACCGCGGATCGGGAAGTCCTGGTGCCAGGGTCCGCCGTCGGGATCCCGCGGCAGGTCGGCGCCGTCGAGGACGAAGGCGACGCGCAGTGATGCGGGCGCGGGGTCCTGGTCGGAGCGGCCGCGCACGGTCATCGCCGTGCCGTCGAGGCCCTCGCCGATGATCGCCAGGCCGGTGATGACCAGGCCATGCGCCGGTGGCGGCGGCGGTGGCGGGGCGGGCGGCTGGGACGCTCCGGAGCCGGCGGCGGCGCCGCAACCGGCAAGCAGGACAACGGTGACGCACAGGACGATGCGGGGATGCATGGGGTGGCTCACTGCGGCTGCGGCCGGGACACGGCGATGGAGCGGACGACGGGATGGCCAAGGGCGTCGCGCGCCTGCAACTCGACGGCGGTGGCGCCGGCCGGCACCGGCACGCGCGCGGTCCAGGTGCCGTCGACGGCAGGGCGCACCGGGGTGTCGCCGACCGACAGGCTGATCGTGCCGGGCGGCATGGTGCCGGACAGTTCGACCGCGAAGGCCGGGGCCGGCGCCAGCGCGGCGAGGGTGAAGTCCTCGCTGCGATCGGCGTCGAGCACGACCTGGCGGCTGGTGCCGACGAAGCCGCTGGCGCTCACCTGCACCGTCCAGGTGCCGGGCACGCCGTCGATGCGATAGCTGCCATCGGCCAGCGACAGCACGCTGCGCACGCCGTCGCCGATGCGCGCACCTGCGATCGGCGCGCCGTTGGCCCGCTGGATGCGGCCGGCGATGGTGCGCCCCGTCGGGGCGGCACCCCACCACTGCGGGATGCGGTCGGGCTGCAGACTGGCGCCCAGGGCCTCGAACTGGGCCTTGGCCAGGTAGCCGATGCGCGGCTGGAAGTCGGCCAGGCGCCCGCGCTGGTGGTTCTCGCCGACGATGCGGCGGTCGAAGGAGGCGCTCGCCCAGCTGGTGTCCCAGCCGAGGAAGTGCTCGTGCGGGGTCAGGGCGAAGCTCCAGTCCGGGGCCACGCTCAGCCAGCGCAGGGTCACCGCCTGGGTGGCGACGCAGCCGCTGGCATCGCCCCAGTCGACCCAGGTCACGCCGTTGGCGGCGGTGGCGTTCGCCGGCCGGTCGGCGGCCCGGCTGTAGACGATGATGTAGCGGTTCTGGGCATCGACCGTGATCTCGTCGTCCATGCGCGAGGCCAGCGCGGCGCCGGCGAAGCCGTCCTCCTGCGGATAGGCCGGGTCGTAGCTGGTGATCGACCAGTAGCGGGCCTGGGCGCGCGGCATCGGGCTCTCGCCGGACCGGGTACGCGGCGTCGTCGGCATGCGCCCGGTGACCACCGCGACCTGGCCGTTGGCGATGGCGATGCCGCGGGTGAAGTAACTGATGTGGCTGCAGGTGGTGGCGCTCTGCTCGAGGTTGTTGGGTGCCGCCGCCGCTTCACCGCGCTTGGTCACGTGCTGGTCGACGCCGCGCGCCCATTCCGGGCCGAAGCCGAGACTCGAGCCGACCCCGACCAGGATGGAGCGCATGATGCCGAACTTCTTGTCCCAGCCCCAGTGCGCACCCTCGCCGTCGATGGCCCGCGGCACGCCGACGCCCAGCCAGTCGGGTGTCGCCGGCGTCCAGGTCGGGATCATCGGCATGGTGCGGTTGACGCGGTTGATCCAGTCCCGGCCGCAGCCGATCCAGTAGCGCCGGCCATCGGGCAGGCGCCAGTGCAGGCGCGGCTTGGCCACGCCGCCGAGCGGACCAGCGGCGGCATCCGGCGCGTAGTAGCGCACCCACAGCTGGCCCTGGTCGAAGGGACCGCGCTTGTGGCCACCGTCCTCGGTGCCCCACGGCCCCTGGTAGTTCAAGGCCGAGCCGAAGCGGCGGTTGCCCGGGGCGCGGTAGAACGGCGGCTGGAAGGCCGGTTCGATGGCGGCGGGATTGCCGACCACCATCGGCATCTCGACATGGAACGAACGGTTGGCGGCATTGCGGTCGGCGCCGGGCCGGAACGGGTTGACGTGTCCAGGCAGCGGATCGATGTCGACGTCGGCGAGCGGCACCTCGGGAGCGCCAGCCCAGCCGGCGTAGCGGATGACGTCGGGATCGAACGGCGGGGTGACCTGGATGCTGAAGTAGCGGCAATGCGGGAATTCGCCGTCGATCACCAGGGTCGAGCCGAACGGCGCGTACACCGCGCCCGGCATCAGGTAGGTGACATGCGGATCGGGGAAGTAGGCGCGGGTGGCGGCGAGATCGATCGGCCGGGCCGGGCGCACACCCCACTCCACCTCGGGATCGACGTCCTCGGGCCGCATCAGGCGGAAGCCGTTGTAATCGGCGGTGTTCAGCCCAGGCGGCAGCACACTGGCCGGCAGGGTGGCCGGCACCTTGCCATCCAGCCAATCGATGATGTAGGCCTCGAGCCGCTGTGACAGCTCGACCGCGGCGGCGGTGCAGGCGGCGCGGTCGGCGAACGGCGGATAATCGCTGCCGCACAGGCAGGTGGCGAGGAGGACGAGCAGCAGGTTGCGGTGCATGGCGGATCCTTGGCGGGTCCTGGTACCCGGGATTGGACGCGCGGGTTACAACCAGGTCCGCGCAGCGCGAAGGCCGGCTCTCGATCATACGCATGACAGGTCAGCGACCTGTGCCCCGGTTGCCCACCCCGGTAACATCGCGCCGGTTGCCACCCCCACCGACCACCCCGGCAACCGGAGCCGCGACATGACCATCCGCACCTGCGCCCTCGGACTGCTCCTGACCATCGGGACCGCGACCGCAATGCTGGGTTGCAGCCGAGGATCCCGCCCGGCGGATGACGCTGCGGCACCACCGGCGCCAGCTGCCCCCAGCGCGGCGACACCCGGGGATGCCGTGACGGCACCATCGGCGCCAGCTGCCGCCAGTACGGCGACACCCGGCTGGAACCATGCGGATGGCGCTGCCGTGGCGGCAGAACTGGCTCAGAAGATCCTCTCGGATCCCTGGCTGGACCAATTCATCCGCACCAAGCAGCGAAATCCGAAGCTGATGGTGTCACGCATCATGGTCAGGGCTGAACGGGATGTGATCAACACCGTCACCATCGGCGAGATCCTGGAGCGGCAGCTCCTCGCCTGCGGAAGGATCGATATCATCGCTGGCCGTTCTCACGAGACGGTCCGGGCCTCATCGAATGATGCGGCAGGATCGCAGGCGGAGATGGATGCCCTGCTGACTGGAAGCATCACCCAGATGCCGACCGCTCCCGACCGCCCCCTGCCGCCTACGTACACGGCGACGATCAAGGGCCTGGACTGCGTGACCAGGCAGATGCTGTTCAGCGTCGAGGTCCAGCACACCACGGGGGGTACGCCGGCCAAGCCAGCCGATGCGATGAAGCGCTAGCGCGATGTGATGGCCGGGAAGCATATCAGCCTGTGGCGCCCTTCGCACCGATCTGCGGTCCGGCTGACGATGCGCCTCGTCCCGCTCCTGTGCTGCGCCGTCCTGCCGGCCGCCGAATCCGGCGGCCCGTTGGCGCTGCTCGGTCCGCTGTGGCCGCGGTTGCGCGAGTCGCTGCCCACGGTGGTCGCTGGCGCGCACCTCGGCGCCGAGAGCGACGACGGCGCGCAGGCCGAGGGTTCGCTCTATGCCCTCGGCATGACCCATCCCGATCCGGAGTGGTCCTATGGTCTCGGGTTGGCCTGGTCCGGCCGCGACCTGCCGGACCGCGATGGACTGCCCGACCGGTTCCATGACGCCCGCGCCCTCGCCGGGGTGTGGCGGCGGCTCGGCCCCGAGCGCCACGTCGTCATCGTCGCCGCCCCCGGGCTGTCGTGGGCCGACGGCGAGGGTTTCGCCGCGCCCAGCCTCGGCGGCCTGCTCGCGGTCGTGGACCGTGGCGGAACAGACGTGCTGTGGGCGGTGGGCCTGGCCGGCATACATGCCGGCGGCGACGTGATCGTGCTGCCCTATGCCGCAGCCCTGTGGCATCCCGGCGAATGGCGCGTCATCCTCAGCCCGGTGTACCTCGCCGGCGAGCGGCTGCTCGGCGCGCATGCCGCGGTCGGCGTGCAGGCGACCGTCGCCGGCAACGCCGCCCCGGTGCACACCGCTGCCGGCACCCGCATCCTGACCCTGTGGGAGATCCGCACCGGCGCCTACGTGCGCTGGACGCCCGCGACCGGTCCGGCCTGGACCCTGGGCGCCGGCTACGCCCCGCTGCGCCGGCTCGACAGCTCGGACGGACTGCTGGGCAAGGATCGGAGCAGCGCAGATCTCGGCGCGGCCCCCTACCTGTCGGCGGACATCACCTGGTCCTGGTAACAAGCCGGCCTCGGCCCGGGTACATGGCACATCATGCGCGTCTCCATCCTCCTCGTCCTCACCATCTGCCTCGCCAGCGCCCTCGATGTCACCGGCCTGCCGGCGGGCACCCGTTGGATCGTCCAGGCCGATGTGCGGGCAGTGGTCGGCGGCGGCCTCGGCCCATGGCTCGGCCGGCTCGCCGCGCGCGAGGACCTGCAGCCGAAGGTCGCCCTGCTCACCAGCCTCACCGGCCTCGACCCGTTCAAGGACCTCGCGACCGTCACCCTGGCCGGTCCCGATGGCCGGCAGAGCGAAGCCGTGGTGCTGCTCACCGGACGTTTCGACCGCGCCAAGCTGGAACTGGTCGCCAAGGCCTCGCCCGGACATCGCGCCGACCGCGTGCGCGCCCACACTGTCCACCGCTGGGTCGACGCCGAGCGCACCAAGGAGTCGTTCGCCTGCCTGGTCGCCGGCGACGCCGTCCTGGTATTCACCGCCACGCAGCCGGCGATGGAGGCGGTCCTCGCCTGCCTCGACCAGCAGGCGCCGACGGTCGACGCCGCGCGCTTCGCCGTCGGCGGTCCAGTGCCGCCGGCCCCGGTGGTGCTCGCCGCCGAGGGCTTCGACGCCTGGCCCGGCCTGCAACCCGAGGCAGCCCTGCTACGCAACCTCAAGGCCGGTGCGATCGGCATCGGCGAGCGGGGCGACCTCCTGACCATGCAGATGCGCATGCTGGCGGCCGGCGAACGCACGGCGACCGACGTCGGCAGCGTCATCGACGGCTTCCTCTCGCTGTCGCGCCTGGACCAGAAGACGCGCGAGGACCCCGCCTGGCACGCCATGGTGCAGAGCGCCAGGCTGGTCCGCCAGGGCGCCGTGCTCACCCTCGACACCTCGACCCCGCGGGTCGAGTTCGAACGCTCGTGCGAGCGCTGGATCGCCCTCGAAGCGGCGCGCCAGGCGGCGCCACTGGCCAGGCCATGATCGCGGCGATGGAGGCGCTGCTGCCGGCCGAGGACGAACGGGCGCTGATGCAGGTGGTGCAGGGTGGCGACGAGGCCGCCTTCACCCGCCTGGTCGAACGCCTGGCACCGCGCCTGTGGCGGCACCTCGTCGCCAACGGCATGAGCGGCGCCGACGCCGATGATCTGGTGCAGGAGACCTTCCTGCGCGTCCACCGCAAACGCGGCAGCTACGATGCGCGCTGGGCGCCGACGACGTGGATCTGGACCATTGCGCGCCGCCTCGGCGCCAATCTCGCCCGCCGCCGCCGGCCGCAGCCGCTGCCCGAGGACATCCCCGCCGCGCCCCCGGCCTTGTCTGGCACGGTGTGGGAGACCGCGCGGATGCTGCTCGACGACCGCGCCTATCAGGTGCTGTGGCTGCGCTACGGCGACAGCCTCGAGCATGAGGAGATCGCCGAGCTCGTTGACGCCACACCCGGCAATGTCCGTGTCATCCTGCACCGCGCCCGCTTGTTGCTGTCCCAGCACCTCGCGCCTGACGGAGCGCTCCGCCATGTCTGATGCCCTCGAAGAACTGCTGCGCCGCGATGCCGCACGGCTGCAGCCACCGGACGACCTCGTGCCGCGCGTGGGGGGGCGCCTGGTGCGCCGCCGGCGCATCCGCACTGCACTGCTGCTGTTCCCGGCCATGGCCGCCAGCCTGGTCGCGGCCCTGTGGCTGGCGACGGCAGAGCACCTCCCGACCCCGGCCGCGGCGCCGATGGCGCTCGCACCCGCCGTGACGTCACCCACCGCACCGCTCGCGCCGACGCTCACCTTCGCCAGCGAGGCCGCAGCCCTGGCCAAGGATGCGCGCGGCGTCGGACGCTTCTTCATCGGCTGCCTGCCGGTCACCGTCGCCGCACGCTGAACGCGCTGTAACCGGACGACCGTGCGCCGTGTACATGGGGCGATCCCAGGAGATCGCCATGCGTCACGCCCTCAACCTCCTCCTCGCCAGCGCCTGCGCCGCACCGGTTTGCGCCCTGAGCCTCGATGACCTCGGGCGCGATGCCCCCCGCGCGACCGATGCGCCGCAGCACCACCTGCGCATCTCCTACGGCACCCTGCCGAAGCAGGCCGACACCACCACCGACGTCGAGGGCTACGCCTCGCAGTCGGGCACGGTCGATTGGGAGCAGGCGAACCGTTTCACCGCGTCCTACACCTACCAGCCGCGGGCCGATGGCTTGGTCGGGTTCGGGCTCGGCGTCGGCTACGTGAACGACCGCTGGTCGGTGGAGGACGGTGGCTGGGAGACCAGCCTGAGTGTCAACGGCCTCCAGGTGGAGCCGCAGCTGGTCATCCGCCCGACGCGCTGGCTGGCCCTGGAGCTTGGTGCTCAGCTCGGAATCGGCGTGGCGAGGTTGTCCTCGACGATCGACGGCACGGTCGGCTACGGCGTCGACGGCGTCTCGACCTGGTATGGCGCCGTGGCGCGTCCCGTATTCCTGATCGGTTCAGGCTTCGAGATCTTCGCCGAAGCAGGCTGGCTGTCCTCGACCGCGTCGACCAAGGGCCAGGTCATCGGCCTTGATGTCCGCGTCGACAGCACCGCAGCCGGCGGCTATGGGGCCTTCGGCATCGGCGCGGCGTTCTGATCGATCAGATCAGTGATCGGGTGCGCTTTGTGCGCCGATGGGGATCGTCGATTCTGGCGAGCATAGGCATCGCCCCGATCAATGGCGTGCTGCCGGCCAGTCTTCACAGCTTCGGCTCGTACTTCATAGCGCATCGCCGGGCGCCCTCCGCGCTGGCCGATCACCTCTGGCAATCTCCTGACCAGGCCATGTGCCGCCAGCAGGTCGAGCGCCGGGACGATGTCCTCGGGCCGCGCCACCCGCTGCGTGCGGTGGTCGCGGTAACACTCGCCGGCGGTGAAGGTCGGCTCGCCCTTCTTCTGCACCCAGCGCAGGATCTTGCGCGCAAGGGCACCGTCCGGGTCGCCGGCCTCGCCGACCACCGCCTGGGTGTGGCCGAGCAGGAACTCGGACCAGGCACAGGCGGCGCGCATGCAGCTCTCCGACACGGCATCGGCCTGCGGGTCGACCAGGGCCTGGAAGGCGAGGGCGATGCGCGCGATGGCGCCGGGGAGCTTGCCGGCATAGGCGCGCAGATGGCGCAGGTCGCCGGTATCCGGTGCTAGGCGCGGCTCGATGGCGGCGCGTAGGGCGAGATGACATGCGAAGGCCCCCGAATCGAGGGGCAGAATGCGGGTGGCGACCCCGCAGCGCATCGGGCCGTCGGGGCCGATCACCACCTTGCCCGGCCAGGGCAGGTCGAGCAGTCGGACCAGGGCGTCCTGCCACCACTGGACCGCGAAGGGATCGCAGGCCGGCGGCTGCAGTTCGCGGCGGCCGACCCAGGTGCGCGGGGCGATGAAGCTGAACCGGGCGACTAGGCCACGACCCACGGCGGCAGGATCGGCCAGCACCTGTTCGACCACATGCGGCTGCACCATCAGGGCACAGACGATGGCGGGATGCTCCAGCGGCTGGTCGCGGCCGACGCGGTGCGCCGGGCAGTAGTCGCCGGCGTGGCCCGACAGGAAGAGGCCGAGGTTGGCCTTACCGTCGCCGTAGCGGCCGAGCAGCACATCGACCACATCGCCCTCGGCGGCAATGGCGCCGAGCTTCTCGCCGTTGCGCACCAGCAGGCCTCGGGCGGCCTCGGGCGTGGCGTCGGCGGTGACCAGTTCCGGCGGTTGCAGGTCGGGCATGGCGGCGAGGTCCACCGCCAGGTTGGCAGCCTGGTCGGCGAGGCGCTCGGGGTCGGCCGGCTCGCGCCCGCGTACGGGCTTGGCGAGCGTAGCGCGCAGGCCCGACAGGCGGGCCTCGGCCTGATGGCGTTCCTCCTGGTAGCGGGCCAGGGCCGGGCCGAGGTGGTCGCGCTGCGCCTTCTGCCAGGCGTAGACCGGAGCGGCCATCGCGGCGAGCAGCGCCGTCTTGCGCTCGCTCGGCTCGGCGACGATGGCGACCCAGACCGGGGCCGGCTCGCGCCAGCCGGGCATCGGCTCGACCTCCAGGACGCGCGCCGCGCCGAGGCTGGCCAGGCTGACGGCGAGGGGCGCGACCATCTCGACCGGCATCTGCAAGGCCTGCGAGGTGCCGCGGATCAGGTTGCGCAGGTCGGGCAGTTCGTCAGGGATCGCGATGTCGAGGTCCAGGCTAGGCGGCTCGCGCGTGGCGGTCAGCGGGCGCATTTCGGGCCAGGGATCCGGCGCCGAGCGAACCTCGACCTGGGACATCACCCAATCGACGATGCCGCGTCGCTCGGATGCGGGGACATCGCGAGTGCAGCGCTCGGCCTCGGCATCCACCCCGGTGCGGATGGCCGCCCGGTCGGCGCCACGATCGCGCAGCTGGACGGCGGTGTGGAGTAGGTGCCGGTGGCGGTCGGTGGCGATGGGCGCGTTCACGACGAGGTCCTCCTCGGGGATGAGCGGCACCTCGCCGCTGGCGATGTGGATGTCTGGGTCGTGCGACAGGAAACAGAGGCCGACGAGATCCTTCCGCGCCGGATCGGCACGCAGGTGGTGGAGCCGTTGCAGGTAGGCCGACGCGGCAGACCAGCCACTGCGGAAGTCCTGCGGATCAGGCAGGCGCACCAGCGCCTTCACCCCGGCGCCGCTGGGACTGAGGAAGGCCGCCGCGATGTGCGGGTCGGCCACCAGGCAGCGCTTCGCCTCGACGGCATCGGCCGGGGTGCCGAGGTCATCGAGGTCCAGGCAGCAGTAGCCGGTCAGGCTGGCGATCTTGTCATCCAGCGGCACGGCCTTGGCGCGGGTGTGCATATCGGCGGCGAAGACCACCGCCGGCAGCCGCGCCTTGAGCTGGTTGCGTTCGGCCTTCGAGGTCGCGGCGCGGATGCGCTCGACCAACCGCTCCACCACCGGGGCCGGCTGGCGGATCTCGGCCAGCACGGTGCCGATGGTGGGATGGTCCTTGGGCTTGTCGGCGGTGACATTGGCGAACCGGGCGATGCGCAGGTCGGTCCAGTTCATGGTCAGGCCTCCACCGCGGCAGGGGTGCCGACCATGCGGCTGGTGATGAACGCCTCGATGTCAGTGCGGCGGTAGCGCACCAGGCGGCCGACCTTCACCCACGGCAACGGGTAGCGCCGGGTGCAGCGCCACACCTCCAGGGTGTTGACGGTGACGCCGAGGATGGCGGCGGCCTCGGTCGGGGTGAGCAGTTCGGTGGCAACGCTGCGGGGGATGGCGAGAGCAGGCATGGGTTCCCTTCGTCCGGCCCCGGCATGGGGCGCGTGAGAAGGGCAAACCTCGGCAGGGAAGCGGCAGGGGCGAAAACGCCGATGCAGGTGCGGGATTCGCACCTGACAAAGCGATGGAGAAACGAGTGTGATCAGCGCCGCAGAGTGAAACCGGATAGACCCGGAATCACGCCTGGCGCTCGGGCTTCACCGACCACTGCGCGCCCAGGCGGCGCACACTGGCGAAGCTCCAGCGGCCCTTGAGCTGGTCGCGGACGGTATGCGGGCTGACCTTCTGGCGCTGGAAGCGCTCAATGTCGCCGGCGATGAGATCGGCCCAGTCTTCCAGGCGCGGCGGTCGGCCCAGGCGGTCAGGGAGCAGCAGTTCCTTGTGGGAATCCAGATACTTGTCCACCGCCTCGCGCACGCGGGCTGGACGACCGCCCTTGGCCTTGGGCTGGGTCTTCGGCTCGGGACCGGGTGCAGGCTGCACGGGAGCCGGCGGCTTCGTCAGGTTGGCGAGCACGGCGCTGAGGGCGGCGGCGATGGCCTCGGGGTTGTTGATGTTCACCGGCACCGGCGTGGTCATCGGTACGGTGGGCACCTCGTCGGGCGTGAAGGAGCTGAGCCCTCCACCGCCCATGGTGAGCGCCGGCCGCGCACGGGTGGCGAAGTCGCGGGCGTAGCGGCGCAGGCCGGGATCGTCGCCAGCGATGTCAGCGAGAGCCTGCTGGCCATCGGCATGCAGGCGCCACTCCAGATCGCCGTCAAGAGCGACGCTGAAGGCACGGCCCTCCTGCCCACGGTTGGTCAATTCCTGGCAGATCTGCACCAGCACCTGGCGCTGCCCGCCGGCACCGGAGAAGGCAAACTCGATGCGGTAGCTCTGCCCGCCTTCAGCCAGCACGACACGCCCGCTGGCGCGGACCTCGACCAGGCCACGTCGCACCAGGGCCTCCATGGCGCGGGCCTCGATGGCGGTTAACGCGTCGCGGTCGAGCGCCGCCCAACGCGGCGGGATGCGAGCAAGCAGGGCAAGGATGGTCTCCTCCTGTAGGTCATTGGCGGCGGTGGGTTCCGTGGGTTTCATGCGGGCATTCGGACAGGTGATGCAAACTGAGATGATTGTGGCGGCTGTTCCCATAGGCGTAGCCTGCAGGCAGGCGTGGGAAGGAACCGCGACTGCGAGCGGACACCATGCCCAAACTGTGCCCGTGCCGGCGGCTGTTCCCGTGGGCCTGACGACGGAGCAACCCCGGGAAGGAACCGCACGGGTCCTCCCGACACGAAACGACGGTGAATGCCCACGGGAACAGTCGCCATGGGAGACAGACTTTCTTTCCCCTGTCCGGCCCTGCGCGCACCACGCGCTGCACCCAGCCGGGTCCAAGATCCGCGCGACGGTAGCCCCGGGGTAGCCCCGGGCACATGAGGGGCGCTGGGGCGGCTGCGTCAGAAAACAGAAAAACCACGGCTTTCACCGTGGTTTTTCGCTGGCTCCCCGGGGAGGATTCGAGCCTCCGACCAATTGATTAACAGGTCGGTATGGACCCATTTGTAAGTTGAGATTTGGCAACGGCTTATGAATCCAAGTTCTTGAGGGTCAGAAGGTTGAAGCGTACCACCCTGTCTCGTCGTAACTCAAGTCGTTTCATCAATCCGGGTCAATCCGCAATCAATCCTGAGCCCTGTTTTGGAGTTG
>JFJP01037880.1_pt1 | contig 24267 bp, 17 predicted proteins | sample 431651 | NCBI WGS metagenome assembly JFJP01 (sample SAMN02602958, study PRJNA72255) | Microbial mat metagenome, whole genome shotgun sequencing project. | biome: fresh water; feature: sink hole; material: water; isolation source: purple microbial (photo- and chemosynthetic) mats found in...
AGCGCGGGTCGAGCAGCAGCAGGGCCCCGCTCTGCCCGAAGAACAGCGCCAGCCGGAAGGGGTCCGAGGCGTCCAGGCAAGACAGCTCGCCCAGCCAGCCGAAGCGCCCGCCCTCCGAAGTCCGCCCGTCGGGGCCCAGCGCCCAGGCCCTGTCGCCCGCGAAGGCGTAGGCCCGCCCGCCCGGGGCCACCTCCCAGCCCGCCGAGACCTGCGCCCGCAAGCCCGGCCCAAGCCCCGCCAACAGCCCCGCCAAAACCCAAAACATTGCCGCTCTTGCCATTCTGCTGATCCTTTTGGGCCTCGCGGCCAGGTTTTTTTCTCCCAAGTCTTTCTTAGCTTCGCGGCCCGAGAGGGAATTACGAATTATCAATTACGAATTACGAATGGGGAATTACGAATGGGAAATTACGAATTTGGAATTACGAATTATCAATTACGAATTACGAATGGATGATTACGAATTGTGAACTAAGATATATCAATTATCAATTATCAATTATCAATTATCAATTATCAATTATCAATTATCAATTATCAATTATCCACTAACCACTAACCATTGAATGGAACGTCTCAAAGTTAACGTTGAATCGGAGATTGGGGAGCTTGAGGGGGTGATATTGCACCGCCCGGGGCCCGAGATCGAGAACATGAACCCCGCCAGCGCCGAGCGGGCGCTTTACAGCGACATCCTGAACTTGTCGGTGGTGAGCCGCGAGTATGCCCAGTTCGAGGCGGTGCTGCGCAAGCATACGCGGACTTTCGAGGTCAAGGACCTGCTGGCGGACGTGCTGGCCAACGCGAAGCTCGCCGAGAGCCTGGTCAACGCGGTGTGCGTGAGCGAGGAGTCGCGCATGATCCGGGACGAGCTGCTGCTCAAGGACAACAACGAGCTGGCCCGCCTGCTGATCGAGGGCGTGCCCATGAAGAAGAACAACCTGACGCGCTACCTCCGCAAGGACCGCTTCGTGCTGGACCCCCTGCACAACTTCTTCTTCATGCGCGACGCCTCGATGTGTACCCGCGACCAGGTCGTCATTGGCAAGATGGCCAGCCCCATCCGCTCGCGCGAGGCCCTGATCATGGAGGCCATTTTCGACTACCACCCCGACTTCATCGCCCGCACGGTCAACCCCGTGAGCCTCAAGACCCAGTACGGCCCCAAGGTGCAGCTCGAGGGCGGCGACTTCCTGGTGGCCCGCAAGGACATCCTGCTCATCGGCATCGGGCCGCGCACCACTCCGCAGGGCGTGGACTTCATCATCGAGCAGATCGACAAGGAGGAGGAGGAGCGGCACATCATCGTGCAGGAGCTTCCCTACGAGCCGGAGTCGTTCATCCACCTCGACATGGTCTTCACCTTTTTGGACCGCGACAAGTGCCTGGTCTATGAGCCGCTGATCCTCCAGGACAACAAGTACCAGACCGTGCACATCACCATCCGCAACGGCCAGGTGCATTCCATCCGCGACGAGAAGAACATCCCCACGGCCCTGCGCAAGCTGGGCATGAACCTGGATCTGCTCTACTGCGGCGGCCGCAACGACCAGTGGATACAGGAGCGCGAGCAGTGGCACAGCGGGGCCAACTTCTTCGCCATGGCCCCGGGCAAGGTCATTGGCTACGCCCGCAACATCAACACCCTCGAGGAGCTCGACCGGGCCGGATTCGCTGTGCTGACGGCCGAGGACGTGATTTCCAACAAGGTGGACCTGACCAGCTACGACCGCTACGCGGTCACCATCCCCGGGGCGGAGCTGTCGCGCGGGGGCGGGGGCGCCCGCTGCATGACCATGCCCGTGCGCCGAAGGCCCGTGAACTGGTGAGCGGGGCGCGGCCGCGCGCCCTTGCCCAGCCAAGAAGGGCGGGCCGGCCCGGTCTCGCGACCGGCCCGCCCGCCCTTCTTCGTGGCCGCGCGGCCCCAAGGCACGCGCCCGTCAGTCGATGACGGCATCGGCCAGGCGCTTGCTCCCCCGGCGGTACTTCACCCAGAGTTTCAACTTGTTGGCCATCATGTACATGGAAGGCACTACTACCAGGGTCAGGAAGGTGGAGAAAGTCAGGCCGAAGATGACCGTCCAGGACATGGGCCCCCAGAACAGGGCGTTGTCGCCGCCGAAGTAGATGTCGGGGTCATAGTGGCTGAACAGGCCGAAGAAGTCGATGTTCATGCCCAGGGCCATGGGGAACAGCCCCAGGATGGTCGTGATGGCCGTCAGCAGCACGGGCCGCAGGCGGGTGCGCCCGCCCTCGACCACGCACTCCACGATTTCGTCGAGCGGCAGGTCGTCGTCCGGGCCCAGGCCGAGCTGCTTCTTGCGGCTGGCCTTGAGGTAGTCGGTGTAGTCGATCAGCACGATGGCGTTGTTGACCACCACGCCGGCCAGCGAGACGATGCCGATGCCCGTCATGATGACCACGAAGTCCATCTTGAAGATGGAGATGCCGCCGAAGACGCCGATGAAGCTGAACAGGACGCTGCCCATGATGATGAAGGGCTTGGCCATGGAGTTGAACTGGGCCACCATGATCAGGATGATCAGGGCCACGGCGATCAGCAGGGCCTTGCTGAGGAAGGCCATGGACTTGGCCTGCTCTTCCTGCTCGCCCGTGAAGTCGATGGTGTAGCCCTCGGGCAGGACCAGCTCCGAGGCCACCACTTGCTTGATCTGGCTGTTGATGGCCGTGGCGTTGTATCCCTCGATGACGTTGGAAGACAGGGTGATGACCCGGTTGAGGTCCTTGCGGTTGATGGAGCCGAAGCTGGAGCTGAGGCTGACCTCGGCCACCGAGGAGATGGGCACCTGGCGCAGCTGGCCCTGGTTGTTGCGGAAGGTGATGCGCTGGTTCATCAGGGTCGAGAGGTCGTAGCGGTGCTCGCTGGCCATGCGGAGCTGGATGGGGTACTCGTCCTCGCCGACCTTGAAGTCCGAGATCTCCTTGCCGAAGAGCGAGGTGCGGATGGTGCTGGCTATCTGCCCGGTCGAGAGGCCGAAGCGGCGGGCCGACTCGCGGTCGATGTGGAGCATCAGCTCGGGCTTGCCCAGCTCGATGTCGAGCTTGAGGCCCTCGATGCCCTCGATGCCCGACCCCTCGACCAGCAGGCTGAGCGAGTCGGACAGGGCCAGGAGCCGGTCGATGTCCTCGCCCTTGAGCTCGATGTTGATGGGGCTGCCCGTGGGCGGGCCGTTGCGCTCCTTGTCCACGATGATCTTCACGCCCGGGTAGGCTCCCAGCAGGGCCTCGGTCAGCTCGGCCTGGATGGCGGCGGTGCTGATCTCGCCCCGGTCCTGGAAGTTCACGAAGTTCACCGTCAGCATGGCCTTGTGCGGGCTGTTGCTCGACGAGAACTCGCCCTCGCGGTTGACCTTGCCCACGGTGGTCAGCACCGACTCCACCACTGGGCGGTACGGCTCTATCAGGCTGTTGACGTCCTGCTCGAGCCTGCGCGTGAGCGAGTCGGAGGCCAGCACGTCGGTGCCGATGGGGTACTCGGCGATGATGTTGATGAAGTTGGGCTCGTTCTCGGGGAAGAAGAGCACGGCCGGCTGGCGGATGCCCATGAGCACGAAGGTGCCCACCAGCATCAGGTTGGTGCCGATGAAGATGTAGGTGGGCCAGCGGCCGCGCAGGCTAAGCTGCACCGTCCGGCGGTAGGCGTCCTCGAGCCAGACCAGCACCACTTCCTGGAACCAGCGGGCGGAGTCGGCCAAGAAGAAGTGGTTGAGCAGCACCAGCACGGCCAGGAAGGCCAGGAGGTTGCCCATGGCGACGCTCCCGCCCAGGAAGGACAGCGCCGCCATGGTGCCCATGACGGCCGCGATGGCGAAGGACTTCCGGGCCGTGGGCTTCTCGCGCTCGGAGCCCTTGCGCACCACCACGCTGGCGAAGACCGGCACGATGACCAGGGCCACCAGCAGCGAGGCCGTCAGCACGACGATCAGGGTGACGGGCAGGATCTTCATGAACTCGCCGATCATGCCCTCCCAGAACACCAGCGGGAAGAAGGCCGCCAGGGTCGTGGCCGTGGACGAGATGATGGGCACGGCTATCTCGCCCACGCCCCGGCGGCAGGCCGTGAGCAGCGGGTAGCCCAGGTCCACGAAGCGGTAGATGTTCTCCACGGCCACGATGGCGTTGTCCACGAGCATCCCCAGGGCCAGGATCAGCGAGAAGAGCACGATCATGTTCAGCGTCTGCCCCATCATGTCCAGCACCAGGAACGAGATGAACATCGACATGGGGATGGCCAGGCCCACCAGAAGGGCGTTGCGCAGGCCCAGGAAGTAGAAGAGCACCAGCACCACGAAGATGACGCCGATGATGATGCTGTTCTCGAGGTTGCTGAGCTGCGAGTTGACCTGCTCCGACTGGTCGCCCGTGATGGTGATGACCAGGTCCTGCGGGATCTTGTCGGTGGCCCGGGCCTCGGCCAGGATCGCGTTGATGGCCGCCGTGGCGATGAGCAGGTTCTCGCCGCTCTTCTTGACCACTTGCAGCGTCACGACCGCCTGGCCGTCGAGCCGGGCGAAGCTCTTGGCCTCGGCGAAGGTCTCGACCACTTCGGCCACGTCGCGCAGGTGGACGATGTTGCCGCTCTCGTGCTTGACCACGATGTCCTTCATCTCCTCCACCGAGGCGAACTCGCCCACGGCCCGGATGGAGCGGCGGGAGCCGCCCAAGAGGATCTCGCCGCCGGAGACGTTGACGTTCTCGGCCGTGATGGCGTTCTCGATGTCGTTGAAGCTCATGTTGAAGGAGTTGAGCTTGTAGGGGTCCACGTTGATCTGCACCTCCTGGTCGTTCAGGCCCTGGATGTCCACCTTCGAGACCTCGGAGACCTTCTCGATCTTGTCCTCGAAGTACTCGGCGTACTCCTTGAGGGTCTCGACGCTGTAGGGCCCCGAAAGGTTGACGTTGAGGATGGGCATGTTCGAGAGGTCGATGTCCGTGACCATGGGGTCGGAGGGCAGGTCGTCGGGCAGCTCGCCCTTGGCCTTGTCCACGGCGTCCTTGACGTCCTGGAGGGCCTCCTCGATGTCGGTGGTGGTGGTGAACTCCACGAAGATCAGGGAGGCGTCCTGGGCCGAGGTGGAGCGGAGCTTGGAGATGCCCTCGATGGACTCGATCTCCTTCTCCAAGGGCCTCGACACCAGGTTCTCGATGTCCTGGGGCGAGTTGCCCGGGTAGGTGGTCTGGACCAGCACCGTCGGGATGGCGATTTCCGGGAAGAGCTCCTTGGGCAGGTTCTGGTAGCTCAACATGCCGAAGACCACGAGCATGGCGGTGACCAGGAAGACCGTGATCTTGTTGGAGAGGGATAGGTTGGTCAGGCCGAACTCGCGGACGATTCCTTCGCCGCCGGCCTCGTTCCCCTGGGGGAGGTTGTCCATATCTGCCATTTTCTTGTTGTTTGCCGTTTGTGGGTGGAACCGCCCAAGCCCCAAGGCGGAGCGTGCGCGGCGCGAAAGTATGTCTTTTTGCCAAGAAAGCGCAGCGCGCTGGGGGGCCCTTCGAAAAGCGGCCCGCCCCCCGAGGCGCGGTTGGCGTCAAGGGGGGCGGGCCTGTGCTTTCGGGGCCGGAGGGAGGCCTCTTAGTAGAGGCTGGCCTCGTGCTCCTCCAGGCTCCTGGGCTGCGGCTCGGCCTCGGAGGCGGGCAGCTCGCAGCTCTCCCAGCGCTTGCCGCCGATGGAGCCGTTGCGCCAGAGGTGGCCCAGGTGGAAGCGCTGGTACCATCCCTCGAAGTCCTTCTCCTTGTAGGACTTGACCTTGGTGCAGTTGCCCTCGGCCTTCTCGAAGACGCGGACGTCGCGGATGTCGAACTCCTGGAGGATGTTCTCGGAGTAGGTGGCCAGCAGCATGGTCGGGCCCACGTAGGCGGAGGCCACCCCGCGGACGGCCTGGGCCACGTGGTGGATCATGTCGGGGTGCAGGCCCATCTCGGGCTCGTCGATGCAGATGAATCCGCCGCGGTTGGGGTTCATCAGGATGGAGAGCAGGCAGAGGTAGCGCAGGGTGCCGTCGGAGATGTGGCTGATGTGGATGGAGCTGTCCAGGCCGTCCTCGTCGAGCATCAGCTCGATGTTGCCCGAGCCGATGAAGTGGAAGTCGAAGCCGCGGAAGCGCCCGTTGACCTTGTTGAGCATCTCGACGATCTTGTAGTACTGGGGCTTGTGGTTGATCTTGATGGTGTTCAGGATCTGGGGCATGTTGCTGCCGTCGGGCAGGAGGCGCTTCTCGGAGGTGGCCTTCATGGCCTTGCGGATGCGGCTGTTGGGCGAGGTGTCGAAGTAGTCATAGACGGCGATGTCGGCGATGGCCGAGCGCAGGGTGGTGAGCGGGTAGTAGCGGTCGGTGTCGAAGACCTTGCCCAGGGTGAGCTCCTGCGGGTCGTAGTCCTTGTAGCGCACCACGGCCTTGTCGTTGGTGAAGGTGCCCTGCTGGGCCTTGAGCTCGCCCTGGCCGTTGTCGAACTCCAGGAAGCAGTAGGTAAGGCCGACCTTGGTGAAGACCCGCTCGGTTACGAAGTAGTTGCCCTGCCCGGGCTTGCGGCTCAGCCCGACGAAGTAGTGGATGTCGTCCTCGAAGTCGTGGCCGTAGCGCTTGATGGACTTGCTCTGGAAGACGAACTCCAGCTCCACGCAGTCGTCGTTGGAGCCTTTGAAGAAGATCTCGTTGATGCCTCCCCAGTTCTCGAGGATGAGCTTCTTGAGGCCCATGCCGGCCACGCCCTCGCAGAGCAGGCGGATGGCCTTGAAGAAGTTGGACTTGCCGGATCCGTTGATGCCGACCACGACGTTGCGGTCGGTGTTCAGGTGGATGGTTTCTTCCTTGAAGCTGAAGAAATTTTTCAGGCGGATGGATTTGATCATAGGGTCTGTGGATTTCTTGTTTTTCGTTCGCGGGCGGGGCGTCGGGCCTGGGTCTGGGAGCTTGGTCGTGGTGGCGTCCAAATTTAGACCAATTTATTCGATAAAAAAACGGGAAAGGCCAATTTGTGGCCAATGGGGCCAATCTTCTCAAAAGCAAACGTTTGCGTAGGGCCGAAGCGCTCGCCTCGGCCCCGCTTTTGGAACGGATTGGAAAAGCGGTCGAAAAATGGCCCTGGCTCAGTCGGCGAAAAGCTCGGCGGCCACGCGGTCTGCCAGGTGCTTGCCGGCGCGGGTCAGGCGCAGCACCCGCCCGCCCGGGAGCAGCTCGAGGTGGCCCCGGCGCAGGTGGGCCTGGGCGTCGGCGAGCAGGCGCGCGCGGGCCTGGGCGCCGAACCCGAGCTCCACCTGGTCCAGGTCGATGCCCCATTGGGTGCGCACGCGGGTCATGACCAGCTCGTTGAGCCGGGCCGCCGGGTCGAGGCGCTCGCCCTCGGCGGGGATCTGCCGGGCCTTCAGGGCGCGGATGTAGCGGGGGTTGTTGCGGACGTTCCACTGGCGGCTGTCGCGGCCGTCGTATGAGTGGGCCGAGGGGCCGACGCCCAGGTAGGGGTCGCCGAGCCAGTAGCTGGAGTTGTGCCGCGAGTGCCAGCCGGGCCGGGCGAAGTTCGAGATCTCGTAGTGCTCGTAGCCGGCCGCGGCCAGGGTGTCGGCCAGGGTGTCGAACTGCCAGAGGCTCTCCTGCTCGTCGATGGGCGTTATCTTGCCGCTGCGCTTCCACCGCTCGAAGGGCGTGCCCTCCTCGTAGGTCAGGTGGTAGGCCGAGACGTGGGGCGCGTCCAGCTCGAGGGCCTGGCGGAGGTTGTCGGTCCAGCGCTGGCGGCCCATGCCGGGCAGGCCGTAGATGAGGTCGATGGAAAGGTTGTCGAAGCCGGCTCGGCGGGCCATTCGGACGGCCTCGACGGCCTGGCGGGCTCCGTGGCGGCGGTGCATGAAGGCCAGGTCCTGGTCGAAGAAGGACTGCGTGCCCAGGCTCAGGCGGTTGACGGGGGTTCGGGCCAGGGCCTCGAGGTAGGCGGGGTCGAGGTCCTCGGGGTTGGCCTCGAGGGTGATCTCGGCGCCGGGGTCCAGGGGGTTGTGCCGGGCCACCTGCTCCACCAGTCGGGCGATGTCGGCCACGGGCAGCAGGCTGGGCGTGCCTCCGCCAAAGTAGATGGTCTTGACGGGGCGGCCGCCGAGGTAGCCTGCGCGCAGCTCGAGCTCGAGCAGCATGGCCTCGACCAGCTCGGCCATGTTGGAGAGCGATGCGGACTTGTGGAAGTCGCAGTAGTGGCAGACCTGCGCGCAGAAGGGGATGTGCAGATAGACTCCGGCCATGCCTCGCGGGTTGGGGCTCACTTCTGGCCGTAGGCCAGGTCGCCGGCGTCGCCCAGGCCGGGCACGATGTAGCCCTTGACGGTGAGCTCGTCGTCCACCTGGCCGGTCCAGATGGTGATGCGGTCGTTGGGCAGGTGCTTGAGCAGGTACTCGATGCCCTCGCGGCTGGCGATGGCCGAGACCAGGTGGGTGTGCTTGGGCTCGCCCCTCTCGCGCAGGGCCTTGTGCGAGAGGACCATGGACGAGCCGGTGGCGAGCATGGGGTCGGTCAGGATGACGACCTTGCCCTCGACCTCGGGCGCGGCCAGGTACTCGAACTGGACGTGGAACTTGCCGCTCTTGGCGTACTTGCGGAAGGCGGAGATGAAGGCGTTCTCGGCGCTGTCGAAGACCGAGAGCATGCCCTGGTGCATGGGCAGGCCGGCCCGCAGGATGGTGGCCAGCACCAGGCCGTCGGCCAGGCGGTCAACGTGGGCCAGGCCCAGGGGGGTCTCCACCTCGTGCTCCTGGTAGGCCAGGGTCTTGCTGATCTCGTAGGCGAAGAGGGCGCCGATGCGCTCGAGGTTCAGGCGGAACCTCATGCTGTCGCGCTGCACCTCGCGGTCGCGGATCTGCGACATGTAGGTGCTCAGGGCCGAGGGTTTCTGGCAGAGGATGTTGACCATCGTTGGGGGGGCGGCTTGGGTTGTTCTGCGCGAATTTAGCAAAATGCGCGGAAATGCTAAGCTCCTAGCCGATAATCGACTGGCCGCGGCGGCCCTGGGGCCTGGGCGGGCCGGGGCTTTGCCGTTCGGCGCGGGCTTGCTATCTTTAGGCGGACCAAACCCTGGCCCCCCCCCAACCCCACCGGCCGACAAGGCCCCCAAAAAACCAACCGCCATGATCCACGAACCACAGCCAGTCCCGGACCACGCCCTGGGCGTCCACCAGTTCCAGGCCACCGACAACCAGGGCCGCGTCCGCCGGCTCTCCGAGTTCCGGGGCAAGGTGCTGCTGGTGGTCAACACCGCCAGCCAGTGCGGCTTCACGCGGCAGTACGCCGGCCTGCAGGCGCTCTACGACAAGTACCACGCCCAGGGCTTCGAGGTGCTGGCCTTCCCCTGCAACCAGTTCAACGGCCAGGAGCCGGGCACGGACGCCGAGATCTCGGACTTCTGCCGCCGCGGCTACGGCGTGGAGTTCCCCATCTTCTCGAAGGTGGAGGTCAACGGCCCCGGGGCGCACCCGCTCTTCGCCTACCTCCAGGAGGCCCTCCCGGGCATGCTGGGCCTGAAGGCCCTCAAGTGGAACTTCACCAAGTTCCTGGTGGACCGGCGCGGCCAGCCCGTCGAGCGCTTCTCGCCCACGACCGTGCCCGAGAAGATCGAGCACCGCGTCGAGGCCCTCCTGCGCGCCTGAGCCCGCGCGCCCCGCCAACCCGTCCCGCAACCCCCAAACCCTCGCCATGAACGAAAACGACAAGAAGACCATCCGCAACGTCTTCGCCTTCGGGCTGCAACGCCCCCCCTACGGCTCCAACACCGACCGCTCGGGCCGGGTGGAGGTCAACGGCATCAGCCTGTACTTCGAGGTCTATGGCCAAGGCCACCCGCTGCTGCTGCTGCACGGCAACAGCGGCTCCATCGAGTCGTTCTACAAGCAGATCTACCCCTTCTCGAAGCACTTCCAGGTCATCGCCATCGACAGCCGGGCCCAGGGCCGCAGCACCGACGGCGACCAGGACATCACCTACCGCCTGATGGCCGAGGACACGGCCCAGCTCGTCCGGGCCCTGGGCCTGGGCCGGGTCCACGTCTTCGGCTGGAGCGACGGCGGCAACATCGCCCTCGAAATGGCCCTGCACCACCGCGACCTGCTCGAGAAGATCGTCGTGCTCAGCGCCAACTTCATCCCCGGGCCGCTGGCCATCTTCGAGCAGATCCTCGACGCCACCCAGCGCGCCCGCTACTCCGACCTGAGCGACGAGGACATCCGCTGGCGCACGCGCCTGTCGCCCCACCCCGAGCGCGACCCGGCCATCTTCGAGAAGATGCGCAAGCTGCTGCTCAACCACCCCAACCTCAGCCTCGACCAGCTCCGCTCCCTCCAGACCCCCGCCCTGGTCATGGCCGCCGACCACGACCTGATCCAGGAGCTGCACACCCTCAAGCTCTTCAACACGCTGCCCAACTCCCAGCTCTGCGTCATCCCCGGCACCTCGCACAGCGCCCTCCAGGAGAAGCCCGAGCTGGTCAACCAGGTCGTCCTGGACTTCCTGAACACCCCCTTCAAGCCCACGGACCGCTTCGGCTACAACGAGTGGTAGCCCGGGCCTTCGAAATGCTTCGGCATTTTCGGGGGCGGGCATTCCCAATCGGATTTGTTTCGTTATATTTAGGCTTCGATAGGCCCTCTCCGAACGCCAGAGAGCGGAGCGGCTCGGAGCGACGCTTCGCGAATCCTCAAATCCTTCGAGAAAATGCAAAACTACCCCAAGGCCAACCTCTACGAGTTCCACAAGATGTTCGAGGAAGACATCCTGATCACCTACAAAGGCCCCTTCGACGAGCACATCCTGTCGGTGATCGGCAAGTACATCGACTCCACCATCGGGGCCAACCCCAAGGCCAGCAAGAAGATATTCTACGTCTTCATGGAGCTGGCCCAGAACATCTCCTACTACTCCGCCGAAGTCAACAGGTTCAAGAGCACCGGCCGCAAGGCCGGCGTCGGCACCCTGGTCATCGCCGAGCACGACGACTACTACTACTTCAGCACCGGCAACATGGTCCGCAACGAGGACATCGGGCCCATCATCGACAAGTGCGAGCACATCAACACCCTGGACCGCGAGGCCCTGCGGCAGTTCAAGCGCGAGCAGCGCAACCTGCCCCCCGGCGAGCGCGGCAACGCCCACATCGGGCTCATCCAGGTGGCCTTGACCTCGGCCAACCCCTTGGACTTCAAGGTAACGCACGTGGACGACGGCAAGTCCTACTTCGCCATCACCATCAAGATCGACAAATAAAGAAAAAACCGAAATACAATGGAAAACCTTTATATAGAAGGAACCCACGGAACCTACTTCGTCCCGACCGTCGATTTCAACGCCAATTCCGGGCGGTGCGAGATTTCGGGCGAGTCGTACCTGGAAAACACCCGAAAGTTCTACGAACCTCTCCTGCAATGGATTGAGACCTTCGTCGAGGAGGAGAGCAAGCCCATTTATTTCAACATCAAGCTCACCTACTTCAACACCAGCTCCTCGAGGGCGCTGCTCGACATGCTGAACCTCCTCAAGGAGTACGAAGACCGCGGGGGGCAGGTCCGGGTCAACTGGTACCACAACGTGGACGACGACGACATGATCGAGGAGATCGAGGACTACATCCTCGACACCGGCCTCGACATCAAGATGAAGCCCATGTGAGCCCCCCCGCGGCCGGCACGTTTGGCGGTTCGGAGCCTTTTCGCTACTTTCGCGGCCACAACGCCGAACGCTAATCGCCAGGGGACCGAAAGTCCCCTGTTTTATTGATGCCCCATGATAGACAAGCAGACCCTCATCGACATACTGGCCCCCAGGCTGCAAGAGACCCCCGAGCTGTTCCTGGTCGAGGTCAAGGTCTCCAAGGCCAACAAGATCACCGTCCTGGTGGACAGCCTCAAGGGCCTGGCCGTGAGCGACTGCATCAGCCTGAGCCGCCACCTGGAGCAGCACCTGGACCGCGAGAAGGAGGACTTCGAGCTCGAGGTCTCCTCGCCCGGGGCCACCGAGCCCCTGGCCCTGCCCCAGCAATACACCAAGAACCTGGGCCGCGAGCTCAAGGCCACGACCCTCGACGGGACCGTCCTCCAGGGGACCCTGCACGCCGCCGACGCCGAGGGCTTCTCCCTCATGCCCAAGCCGAAGAAGGCCACCAAGTCCGCCCCCGCCGCCGAGCCCGAGCCCATCCGCCTGGCCTACGCGCAGGTCAAGCAGGCCAAGGTCGTCCTCAAGTTCTAAGCCCTGGGCCTCCCGGCCACGGGCGCCCCCCCATTGTTCCAACGATTCCAATCCGCGCAAAAAAATGGCCAAGAAGAAAGAAACCACAAGCCTGATCGACACCTTCTCCGAGTTCAAGGAGAACAAGAACATCGACAGGGCAACCATGATGAGCGTCCTGGAGGGCGTCTTCAAGAGCACGCTCGAGAAGCAGTACGAGACCTCCGACAACTTCGACATCATCATCAACATCGACAAGGGCGACTTCGAGATCTGGAGAAACCGCGAAGTGGTGGCCGACGAGGACTACGACCCCAAGCTCAACAACAACCAGATACCCCTGAGCCAGGCCCTGGCGATCGACCCCGACTACGAGGTCGGCGAGGAGGTCACCGACGAGGTCAAGCTGGCCGACTTCGGCCGGCGCACCATCCTCTCGCTCCGGCAGAACCTCAACGCCAAGATCATGGAGATGGAGAAGGAGAGCCTCTACATGAAGTACGCCGGCCGCGTCGGCGAGGTGGTCAGCGGCGAGGTTTACCAGATCTGGAAGCGCGAGGTCCTGGTCCTGGACGACGAGGAGAACGAGCTCATCCTGCCCAAGGGCGAGCAGATCCCGTCCGACTTCTTCCGCAAGGGCGACACCGTCCGGGCCGTGGTCCTGAACGTCGAGATGCGCAACAACACGCCCATCATCACGCTCTCGCGGCGCTCGCCCCTGTTCCTGGAGCGGCTCTTCGAGATGGAGGTCCCCGAGATCTTCGACGGCCTGATCACCATCAAGAAGATCGTCCGCGAGGCCGGGCAGCGCGCCAAGGTGGCCGTCGAGTCCTACGACGAGCGGGTCGATCCGGTGGGCGCCTGCGTGGGCATGAAAGGCTCGCGCATCCACGGCATCGTCCGCGAGCTCAAGAACGAGAACATCGACGTGATCAACTACACCAACAACCCCGAGCTGTTCATCACCCGCGCCCTCAACCCCGCGAAGGTCACCTACATCAAGATCTACGAGGAGGAGAAGCGCGCCGACGTGTTCCTGGCCCCCGAGGAGGTCTCCAAGGCCATCGGCAAGGGAGGCCTCAACATCCGCCTGGCCAGCCTGCTCACCGACTACGAGATCGACGTCTATCGCGACGACGCCCAGAACGAGGAGGAGGACGTCAGCATCTCCGAGTTCAGCGACGAGCTCGAGGCCTGGGTCATCGAGGAGTTCAAGAAGATCGGCTGCGACACCGCCAAGAGCGCCCTGGCCGTCAGCGTGGCCGACCTGGTCCGCCGGACGGACCTGGAGGAGGAGACCATCCTCGAGGCCCTCGAGATTTTCCGCCGCGAATTCGAGTGACACAAGCCCTGGGGGCCTGGCCAGGCACGCTGGCCGGGCCCCTCTTCGCTTTTCTCAAACAAAAATTGTGATTTGCGCCAAAAAAGTTACAATTTCGCGAACCAGCGGGACGCGCGCCCACGGACCCGGCGCCGCCCGCCTCCTGCCCCAGCCCCTGTCCTTTTCACAAGAACAAAACCCCCGTCAGCCACAACCAGGCAGCCTGCCGCGGACATCCCGGTCCGACCCCTTCCCGGCAAAACTTTTTCAGAACCCCTATGGCAAACCCCAAACGACTCAGCAAGGTAGCAAGAGACCTCAACGTGGGCATCTCCACACTCTTGGATTTCCTCGAGAAGCACCACAAGATCACCCTCGACAGCAACCCCAACACCAAGGTTGACTTCGAGGTTTGCCAGCTCCTGGAAGCCGAGTTCATCAAAGACAAATCCATAAAGCAGAAATCGGAAAAGCCAGCCAAAGAAAAAAGCCAACCCGAGAGAAACAGCCCCCATGCGAGGAATGAGCACGAAAATCACAACGCCGACAAAAGAAATGTCGGCAAAAGTGAAACCGTGGACTTTCCCGCCCGCAAGAACACCGGGCTAGTCGTCAAGGACCAGCTCGCCATCACCAAGGAGAAGGGACAGTACGTCGTCAGCAAGCCCGAGGTCGTCGAAAAGCCCGAGGTCGTCCAGAGCAAGCCTGAGCTCGAAATGCCGCAGGCCCCGGCCCCGGAGCCCGCGACGCCCCAAGCCAAGCCCGAGCCCAAGCCCGAGCTGGCCAAGCCCATGCCCGAGCCCCAGGCCAAGGCCGATGCTCAAAAAGCCAAGGAAGAGGCGCCCCTGGGAAAACAGGTCGAGAAGGAGCCCGAGCGCAGGCCCACCCCGCCCGAGAAAACCGAGCCCGTCCGGGAGGTGGCAGAGCCCGCCGCAACCAGGGCTGTTGAGAAAAAGCAGCCCGACGCGGTCCGAACGGACAGGCAAAAGCCCAAGGAGGAACCGCCCATAGCCCAAAAAGAAGAAAACCAAAACAGTCCATTGGTGCAAAACGAATCCTCCGAGGAAATCTTCAAGACCAACGTCAAGAAGCTGAGCGGCCCAACCATCGTGGGCATGATCGACCTGCCCGTCAAGCGCGACAAGAAGAAGACCGTGGCCGACCCCAAGAAGGCCGCCGCGCCAGGAGCCCCGGGCACCTCCAAGCGCAAGAAGCGCAAGCGCATCAACAAGCCCCTGCCCGCCGGCGTGGAGGCCAAGGATGCCAACGCCAACGCCAACGCGAACCCCTCCGCCAACAACAACCCCAACCCCAACCGGGACCCCAACCGCGAACGCCGGGGGCCCGCCCCGGGACGGCCCCCCGGATCGGGACCCAACCCGCAGAACCGCGACCGCCGCGGCCCGGCGGCGCCCGGCACCGGCAGCGGGCCCACCGGGGGGCCCAGCAGCGCCAACGCCAACAACAAGAAGAAGCCCAACCCTGTCAAGAAGGTCGAGGTCAACGAGGAGGACGTGCAGAAGCAGATCAAGGAGACCCTGGCCAGGCTCTCGCACTCCAACAGCAGCAAGGCCGGGTCCAAGATCCGCAAGAAGGTCAAGCGGGAGCAGGAGGACAAGCGCCGCCTCATCGAGGCCGAAATCAGCGAGAAGGAGAGCCGCACCATCAAGGTCACCGAGTTCGTATCCGTCAGCGAGCTGGCCTCCATGATGGGCGTTGACGCCACCAAGCTCATCTCCATCTGCATGAGCCTCGGCCTATTCGTCTCCATCAACCAGCGCCTCGACGCCGAGACCATCTCCCTGCTGGCCGAGGAGTTCAACTACGAGGTGGACTTCGTCTCCGTGGAGCTCCAGGAGGCCATCGCCGAGGTCGAGGACAAGCCCGAGGACCTCTCGCCCCGCTCGCCCATCGTCACCGTCATGGGCCACGTGGACCACGGCAAGACCTCCCTGCTCGACCACATCCGCAAGGCCAACGTCATCGCCGGCGAGGCGGGCGGCATCACCCAGCACATCGGCGCCTACAGCGTCAAGCTCGATTCCGGACAGACCATCACCTTCCTCGACACCCCCGGCCACCAGGCCTTCACCGCCATGCGCGCCCGCGGCGCCCAGGTCACCGACGTGGCCATCATCGTGGTCTCCGCCGACGACAGCGTCATGCCCCAGACCATCGAGGCCATCAACCACGCCCAGGCCGCCGGCGTGCCCATCATCTTCGCCATCAACAAGATCGACAAGCCTGGCGCCAACCCCACCAAGATCAAGGAGGAGCTCGCCAACATGAACCTCCTGGTCGAGGAATGGGGCGGCAAGTACCAGTCGCAGGACATCTCCGCCAAGAAGGGGATCAACATCAACGAACTGCTCGAAAAGGTCCTCCTCGAGGCCGAGATGCTCGACCTCAAGGCCAACCCCATCCGCAAGGCCACCGGAACCGTCATCGAGGCTTCCCTCGACAAGGGCCGCGGCTATTCCACCACCGTCCTGGTCCAGAACGGGACCCTGCGCATCGGCGACGTCTTCCTGGCCGGAAGCCACGCCGGCCGCGTCAAGGCCATGTTCGACGAGCGCGACAAGCCCCTCAAGGAGGCCGGCCCGTCCAGGCCCGTCCTCGTGCTGGGCCTCAACGGTGCTCCGCAGGCTGGCGATTCCTTCAACGTCATGGAAAGCGAGCGCGAGGCCCGCGACCTGGCCAACAAGCGCGAGCAGCTCCAGCGCGAGCAGACCCTCCGCACCCAGAAGCACATCACCCTCGACGAGATCGGGCGGCGCATCGCCATTGGCAACTTCCAGGAGCTCAACCTCATCGTCAAAGGCGACGTGGACGGCTCCATCGAGGCCCTGGCCGACTCGCTCATCAAGCTCTCCACCCGCGAGATACAGGTCAACATCATCCACAAGGCCGTCGGGCAGATTTCGGAGGCCGACATCATGCTGGCCACCGCCTCCAACGCCATCATCGTCGGATTCCAGGTGCGCCCCTCGCTGGGCGCCCGCAAGCTGGCCGACAAGGAAGGCATCGACATCCGCCTCTATTCCATCATCTACGACGCCATCAGCGAGATCAAGGACGCCATGGAAGGCATGCTCTCGCCCGAGATCAAGGAGGAAATCAGCGGAACCGCGGAAATCATCCAGGTCTTCCGCATCTCCAAGGTCGGCACCGTGGCCGGCTGCATCGTCCGCGACGGCAAGATCGCCCGCGGCACCAGGGTGCGCGTCATCCGCGACGGCATCGTCGTCTATGATGGCAACCTCGGCTCGCTCAAGCGGCACAAGGACGACGCCAAGGAAGTGGCCACCGGTTTCGAGTGCGGCCTGAACATCGACCGTTTCAACGACATCAAGCTGGGCGACTTCATCGAGGCCTACAAGCAGGTCGAGGTCAAGCGGACCCTGAGCTGAACCGCCCCTGCGCCTACGCGCGAAAAGCTGACGGCCCTCTCCCCCGAAAAGGAGAGGGCCGTCCTTTTTGGGCCGGGCGGGCCGCGCGGCCGAGGCTGCTAGGGCCGGAGGCTGTTCCAAAGGGCCTCGGCCACGACCAGGTCGGAGGCCGTGGTGATCTTGATGTTCTCGGGGTTGCCGGGGCAGAGGTGGACGGCGTGGCCCGCGGCCTCGAAGACGCTGGCGTCGTCCGTGAACAGGGGCGAGTAGGGGCGCTCGTAGGCCCGCTTCAGGGCCTGGGCGTCGAAAACCTGCGGCGTCTGCACCAGCCGGAACTCGGCCCGCGCCACGGCGCGGCTGCCTCCGTCGGCCGAGACCTGCCGCAGCGACTCCACCGCCGGCAGGACCGGAATGGCCGCCCCGTGGCGCCCGGCAAGCTCGAAGGCCGCCTCGATGGTGGCGCGGCTCACCAGGGGCCTGACCCCGTCGTGGATGGCCACCAGGCCCGGGCCAATGGCCTCCAGGCCGTTGCGCACCGAGTGGAAGCGCTCGGCGCCGCCGGGCAGGAGCCGGTGCGGCAGCGCGAACTGGTGCTGCTCGCAAAGCTGCCGCCAGTAGTCGAAATGGCCCTCGGGCAAGACCAGCGCCAGGGGCATCCGCGGCCAGTGCTGGGCGAAGGCCTCCAGGCTGCGCATCAGGATGGGCCTGCCGGCCAGGGGCAGGAACTGCTTGGGCAGGGGGGCGCCCATGCGCAGCCCGGCTCCGCCGGCCACCACCAGGGCTTGCCAGGCAGGGCGGGCGGCCGTCATGGCCTGGGGGCGTTGCCTTGTTCGCGGAGCTGCTCCTGCAACTGCCGTATCTGCCGCTGGTAGGCCAGCTCGCGGGTCTCGAACTCTCCGAGGTTCTGCCGCAGCGCTTCTTCCAGGGCCTTGACCTGCTCCAGGTTCTTGACGAAGCCCACGAAGCGGCTTTGGCTGCCGTACTTCTGCTCGATGACCGACAGGCCGATGGTCGCGACGCTGCCGTCCTTGGTCTTGATGGGCATCTCGCGCAGGCGGCCGATGACGCGCTTCTCGCCGGTGCTCATGAACCGCAGGATGTGCGAGTCGTGCTCGGCGGCCTCGCGGTTGGGCATGAGCAGGTTGACGCTTCGGCCGACGACCTCGTCCTCGGCGTAGCCCCAGAGGGCCTGGGCGGCGGGGTTGAAGAACTTGATGATGCCCTTCTCGTCGATGACGATGACCCCGTCGAGGCTTTCCTCGAGGATCTGGCGGCTGCCCATCTGCTCCTCGATCTGCCGGATCTTCTCGTCGTTGAGGGCCTCCAGGCGGGCTATCTGGGTCTGGAGCTGGTCCTCGCGGCTTTCGAGGCGGGTCTTGAGGTCCTCGAGCTGGTCGATCTTGTCTTGCAGCTCGGCCTCGCGGCGAAAGGCGTCCTCCTGGGTGGCGCGCATCTCCTCGAGGTTCTGGCGCATCTCCTCCTCGTGCGAGATGAGCTCCTCGGCCTGCATCCGGGCGCGTTCGAGCAGCTCGCGGTTCTTGGCGTTGGTCTTGACCGAGGCCATGGTGACGCCGACGCTCTCGGCTATCTTCTCGATGAGCTGGATCTCGTAGTCCTCGAAGGGGGCGAAGGAGGCCATTTCGAGGATGCCCTGGATCTTGCCCTCGGCCACCAGGGGCACGATCAGGATGGTGTTGGGCGTGGCCTGCCCCAGGCCGGAGGTGATCTCGATGTAGTTCTCCGGGATTTCCGTCAGGTGGATGGTCTTCTTTTCGAGGGCGCAGGTGCCCACCAGGCCCTCGCCGATGTCGATGCGCTTGGTCAGGAACTTCTTGCGGTCGTAGGCGTAGGCGGCCAGGAGCTGGAGGTGGTGGTCGTTGGCTTCCTCGTCGTTGAGCAGGAACAGCCCGCCTTGGTTGGCGCCCATGTAATCGACCAGGTTGGTGATCACGTCGTCGGCCAGTTGGGCCAGGTCGTTGCTGTTGCGGCGGAGGATCTCGCCGAACTTGGCCACGCCCTCCGAGGCGATCTGCCGCTGGCTGTCCTCGATCTTCCGTCGGATTTCCTCCTGCTGGGCCTCCATGAGGCTGCGGCGCATGTGGACCAGCGAGTTGCCGAGCACGTCCTGCCCGCTCAGGGGCTCGTAGTGGCTCTCGTACTGCCCCCGGCCGATCTCCTCGGCGAACAGCGCGGTCTTCTTGATGCCCCGGATCAGGTCGTTGAGGACGCTGGCGATGTGCCCCACCTCGTCGTTGATCTTGACGTGGGCCACCTCGGGCAGCTCGCCCCGGCCCAGGCGCGCCACCATGTCGCTGAGCATGTTCACGGGCTTGGTGATCAGGTTGGCGATGAACAGGGCGATGACCACCGACAGGGCCATGCCCGCCACCAGCGAGAGGTTGACCTCCAGGAGCGACTGGAAGCTCAGGGCCGCCGATTCGTCGAGGTTGTTGGCCAGGATGCTCTCCACCACGGCCTTGCGGATGTCCAGGATGCGGATCATGGCCAGCGAGCGCTCGGTGACGTAGAGCCGGAGCTGCTCGATCTGCTCGGCCAGGCTCTGGGCCTTCTGCCTCTGCCAGTCGGTCCAGGTCTCGGGCGACTCGGGCGGGAAGTTGCCCGAGCCGTCGTCCAGCCGGGCCAGGGTCTCCGCGTCGGGGAAGGCCTTGCCCTCCAGCACCATCAGCTCGTACTTGAGGTGGTACATCTTCTCGAAGGCCGGGACCACGTAGTTGTTGTAGATGTTGGCCACCTCCACGCCCGCCGAATAGACCTTCTGGTACGAGGTGTCCGCCTTCTGCTCGTCCGAGAGCGCCTCCTTGAGCTTGTCGGTCTGGTCGTTCACGAAGATGACCTGGAACAGGTGCTCGTCCCACCAGTGCAGGAAGGCCTCCTCGCTCTGGGCCGTTATCAGCTCGTACATCAGGTGCATGTCCGAGCGGATGAAGTACTTGGCCTCCAGGATGGCCTCCGACTTGGCCAGGCTGCCCACCATCGCGACCTCCTTCTCGTCCAGTTTCAGCAGCACGTAGTTCTGCCGGACGCCCAGCGCCAGCAGGATCAGCAGCACGCCCGCGAAGCCGAACAGCAGCTTGTAGCGTATGGGCAGGTTGTAGAAATACGTCTTGATCATCTTGTTGGCCGTCAGCTTTGAGGGGTTTTTTCGATGGCCTTAAAGGTAAGCATTTTTCGACATGCCAAGGCCCCCGCGCCCGCCCGCGTGCCCAGGCTGCCTTTCCTTTTTCGGTTTCTGCCGAAATTTCGGTTCCTTCGCGGGGGCCTGTGCCTGCTTTTCCATCCTCCCCATCCTTGCCCGAAATGCGCGACCCCAAGCTCTCCAACCCCGAACTCGGGCGGCCCGGCCTCGAACAGTACGCCCTGCTGCCCACCCTGCCCCTGGCCCTGGTGCTCGACAACCTCCGCAGCGGCCACAACGTCGGCTCCGCCTTCCGGACCGCCGACGCCTTCCGCCTCCGGCGCCTGCTGCTCTGCGGGTTCACGCCCACCCCGCCCCACAAGGAAATCCGCAAGACCGCCCTGGGCGCAACCGACACCGTGCCCTGGACCTCCATCCCCCAGACCACCCAGGCCGTCGAGCGACTGCGCGCCGAAGGCTACACCGTCCTGGCCTTCGAGCAGACCCAGGCCGCCACGTCCCTGCGCGACTTCCGCCCCGAGCCGGGCCGGCCCTACGCCTTCGTCTTCGGCAACGAGATCAACGGCGTGGACCAGGAGGTCGTGGACCTCTGCCACGGATGCCTCGAGATCCCCCAGTTCGGCACCAAGCATTCCCTCAACGTCTCCGTGGCCATCGGCATGGCCATCTGGCACTACGCCCTGGCCGCGGGCCTGGACCAGCTCGACACGCCGGGCGAAACCCCAAAACCCCAAGACCCATGAAGCCCCTCCGCAAGGCCCTCGCCCTGGCCGCCCTCCTCCTGGGCCTGGCCTGGCCCGACGCCCACGCCCAGATCTTCCGCGGCGCCCTGACCCTAGGCCTCAACTCCGCCCAGATCGACGGAGACCTCAACAGCGGGTTCAACAAGGTCGGCGCGCTGGCTGGCCTGGCCCTGCGCACCCGCTTCGACTCGAAGGCCCAGCTCGCCCTGGGGCTGCACTACATCGCCAAGGGAAACCGCATCCCTTCCGACCCCGACCTGGGCACCTCCGAGCTCAAGACCCGGCTCGACTACGTCGAACTGCCCCTGCTCCTGCACTACGACATGGCCAACCGCTTCAACTTCCACCTCGGGGCCGGCGTGGCCCTCCTGCTCAAGGCCACCGCCAAGGAAAACGGAGAGGTCTTCCCCGACAGGGATCTGTTCTACAAGACCTTCGACTTCACGGCCATTGGCGGCGTCGGCTACGAGTGGACCGACCGTGTCGAGTCCTTCATCCGCTGGGCCTACTCCGTGCCCGCCATCACCACCGAAGTTACCTCGCGGCGCAACCACACCCTGGCCTTCGGGCTGCATTACGCCTTCTGATACCCAGTCGCTTTCAAAGGCCAAACCCCCGAACCACCAGACATAACATCAAGAAACCCTTGCCAACCATAAGATTCCTTGACCAATAAGGCAATAAGTTTGTAAGTAATACTTGAGCGCGGTCTAAAAAGGTCATTTCAACAATTCCTTTTCAAAAGCTACCATTGATTATCAATAGGTTACAAGTAGTATAGATGCAAATAAGAAATTATTGGTTCTTTATAGGAGCGGGTGGGTGGCGGAAAAAGGATTGATTCGGGCAAAAGCAAGTTTTCCGGTCAAGACGCACCTGCTGTTCCTCAACAGCGCGCGCGCAGCATACCGCCCACCAGATCTAAAAAAACGCCAAGTCGCTTGTTTTTCCAAAGTACAGTTTGTATCTTTAGGCATCTAAGGCATCGTCAATTCCCCGCCCCCCCCCCAAAGCCGGCAGCCAAACTTCCCAAACCTGCCGATTCGAATTTTGGCGGATTGGCGGGGCTTCTGGGAGGCGCATAAAATTCGTGCTTGCACAATTGTGCTTTTGGGTGGGAATTGAGGAGGGTGGAAGTAATAACGTTATGTTCAATAAAAATTCACATTTCCTTATAAACAAAAATTGATGAAAAATATCTAATTTAGTGCAAAATCATTATATTTGAACCGTAAAATAATGAATAAAATATATGTCAATATTTCAAAAATCAGTAGTAAATAAATATCTTAAAAACCTTGATGAATTAACATTAAATCAAGCGTATGAAAGATTTACTAAATTTTACGGAAATAAACTTCGTTTGATGAATATTGTTACATTAAAAGAAGAAAATTATCAAGAAGGATTTTTAAGAGAGATTTTTGTAAATGTTTTAGGTTACACAATTAGCCCAGACTTAGATTTCAATCTAACCACGGAATATAAAAATCAAACAGACAGCAAAAAGGCAGACGGAGCAATTCTAAAAGACGGACAAGCCATTGGAGTAATTGAATTAAAATCAACTAAAACTGCATTTATTGAAAGTATAACAAATCAAGCGTTTAATTATAAACATAACCAGCCGAATTGTAGATATGTAATAACTTCAAATTTTCATCATTTACGATTTTATATTGATCATTCTACTGAATTTGAAGAATTTGATTTATTTGAACTAACAATTGAAGAATTTAAAAAATTTTATTTGTTTTTAAGTAAAGAATGTATTTTCAATGACATTCCATTAAAACTCAAAGAAGAAACAAAATTTCACGAAGAAAATATTACAGATAAATTTTATAACGACTACAAGCAATTTAGAGATAAATTTTTTCATAATCTTGTTAAAAACAATCCTCAATATGACAAATTAACGCTATTTAAGAAAACTCAAAAACTACTTGACCGTTTCATTTTTATTTGGTTTGCAGAAGATTGCGGATTAGTAGCACCAAATTTAATTGCAAGCACAATTCAGAAATGGAAAGTTTTGTTACAAGCAGATGAATATTTTTCTTTGTTTAGTAGATTTCAGAAAGCATTTCATTATTTGAATGTTGGTTATACATTTCAAAATACAGTTTATCCATCTTTTAACGGTGGTCTTTTTAAACAAGATGAAATAATTGATAATATCAATTTAAAACTCGACGACGATATTTTAATTAATGATTGTTTGAAAATTTCATCTTATGATTTCAATACAGATTTAGACATCAATATTTTAGGACATATATTTGAACATTCATTAAATGAAATTGAAGAGATTACATCTGAATTAAAAAGTGAAGCGTTTGAAAAATCAAAAACAAAACGTAAAAAAGAAGGCATTTTTTATACCCCCAAATATATTACTAATTACATTATTGAAAATACAATAGGCAATATTTGTTACGACAAAAAAGCTGAATTACAAATTGTTGATATTGAGATTAACGAAACATATTTAAAAAACGATAAAATCACTAAACAAGGAAAAGAGCTTTATACAAAATTACAAGAATACAAAAAATGGTTATTGACGTTGAAAATTCTTGACCCTGCATGCGGTAGCGGAGCTTTTTTAAATGCCGCATTAGATTTTTTAATTAACGAACATCATCAAATTGATGATTTAATAAGCGATTTGACAGGTGACAAAATGCGAATTTTTGACACCGATAAAAGTATTTTGGAAAACAATATTTTTGGAGTGGACATAAACGAAGAAAGTGTAGAAATTACAAAACTTTCACTTTGGTTACGAACAGCCCGAAAAGACAGAACATTATCAGATTTAAACAGCAATATTAAATGTGGAAATTCTTTAATTGATAAACAAGAAATTGCAGGAGAAAAAGCTTTTAATTGGAACAACGAATTTCCCGAAATTATGCAAAATGGTGGTTTTGACGTTGTCATTGGAAATCCACCTTATGTTGCAAGTCGTAGTATTTCAGAAAGTGAAAAAGAATTTTATTATCAAAATTATAAAAGTGCAATTTATCAAATAAATTTATACCTTTTATTTTTTGAAAAAACAATAAACCTAACCCAATCAAGTGGTTTATGCTCAATGATAATTCCAAATACTTGGCTTGTAAATAGAACTTTAAATTTATTCAGAGAATATGTAATAAATAATTTTTCGTTACTTCAAATTGTTGATTTAACAAAAACAAATGTTTTTCAAGACGCAGTTGTATTACCTGTAATCTATGTAATTAAACACGGAAAAACTCAAAATTTATCAATAAGAGAATTTTCAGATTTCAAATTTTCAGAAAAAAATAATTTAAATATAACCGATTTAATACGAGATAATTATTTAATAAATGTTCTATTCCTTAAAGATGTGATTTGGCTGTAATGTGTTGTAATTCTTGTAGGTTTCGAATGTGTTTCTGTGCCTTGGATATGCTCC
>JFJP01020423.1_pt1 | contig 24259 bp, 21 predicted proteins | sample 431651 | NCBI WGS metagenome assembly JFJP01 (sample SAMN02602958, study PRJNA72255) | Microbial mat metagenome, whole genome shotgun sequencing project. | biome: fresh water; feature: sink hole; material: water; isolation source: purple microbial (photo- and chemosynthetic) mats found in...
GCTGACCAGGTCGCCCGTCTGGTCATGGCGTTGGCGCAGCACGATCCGGCGCGGTCAGCCCGCCGCAGCGCCGCCCGCTCACAGTGGCGCGCCCGCCTCCAGCAACCTGCCCCCAGCTTGCGGCCAGCGACATGATCACCACCCGCTTCCGTGGCCTGCACGTGCATCTCCTCGGCATCGGCGGCGCCGGCGTCTCGGCGCTGGTGCCGCTGCTGCAGCGCGTTGGAGCTTCAGTCAGCGGCTGCGATAGCCACGACGCTACGATGCTGCAGCGGCTGCGCGCCCGGGGCGTCGACTGCGCCATCGGCCACGCCATCAGCCACCTCGTCGGCGTCGACGTGGTGGTGCACAGCGCGGCGGTGCCCGGCGATCATCCCGAACTGGCCGAGGCCCGGCGTCGCGGCCTGCCCGTGCTGACGCGCGGCGAATGTCTGGTCCGCCTGATGGAGGGCAGCCGCACCCTCGCCGTGTCCGGCAGCCATGGCAAGACCAGCACGACGTGGATGGCGGCGCACCTGCTCACCGAATCCGGACTCGATCCCGTGGTCATGGTCGGAGGTTCGGTGCAGGCTCTCGACGGCGGCGGCGCCCGCGCCGGCACCGGCAATGTCTTCGTCGCCGAGGTCGATGAGAGCGATGGCAGCTTCGCCGGGGTCGAACCCGAGATCGCCATCGTCACCAACCTCGATCATGAGCACCTGCGCCACTACGGCTCGTTCGCCGGGCTGGAGGATGCCTTTCATGCCTGGTTGCAGCGCCTGCCTGCCGACGGCGCGGTGATCGTCCCGACCACCGGCCTGTCCGCGCGCATCACGGCCGGATTGAATTGCCGCGTGCTCCAGGTCGGCCTCGACGCCGGCGACTGGCATGCCGCTGACCTCGAACTCGGGCCGGACGGCAGCCGACTGCGCGTCATCGCCGGCGGCAGCGACCTCGGTGAGATCCGCGTGACCATCCCCGGCGCGCACATGGCGCACAACGCCCTGATGGCCTGCGCCGCCGCCCGGCTGCTCGCCCCGGCCTGCGATCTTGCGGCCCTGGCCGGCTGCGAACGCGTGCGCCGCCGCTTCACCGTGCACGGCCAGCCGGCCGGCATCCGCGTGGTCGAGGACTACGGCCACCACCCCACCGAGGTGCGCGCGACCATCGCCGCCGCCCGGCTCGGTGGCGGCCGCGTCCACGTCGTCTTCCAACCGCACCGCTACACCCGCACCGCCGACTGCTTCGACGCTTTCACCCAGGCCTTCGACCAGGCGCATGGGGTCGCCATTCTGCCGGTCTACGCTGCCAGCGAGACCCCGATCCCCGGGGTCGATGCCGCCGACCTCGCCGCCGCGCTGCGCGTGCGCCGTGCCGGTCTGGGAGATGAGACCGTGGCCTTCTGCGCTGATGCCGAGGCAGCCATCGCTCACCTCGGCGCGGTCGCCGCTCCTGGCGATACCGTGCTGGTACTGGGCGCTGGCGATGTCGGGCGGCTCGCTCCAAGGCTCCTCGAATATTTTACGCTCGCCCCGGCGCGTGAGTCGCCGGGGCTGATCCCGACCATCCGGGCATGATCGCCATGGCTCCCTTCAGCGACGGCTTTGCCGCCAGGAACCGCGTCCAGACGCAGCGTCTGGCTGAATTGACCACCTTCCGCATCGGCGGACCAGCCACCGTCGCGATGCTCGATGCGCGCGAGGATCTCGCCGAGGCGATCGAGCGCGGCGCGCGCTGGCTCGGCAAGGGCGCCAACCTGCTGGTCGGCGATGCCGGCTTGGCCATGCCGGTGGTGCGCCTGGGCCGCGATTTCGAGTTCATCCGCGAGACCGGGCAAGAGGCCGGACGCCGGCTCTTGCAGGTCGGGGCGGCAACCGACCTCGCCAAACTGATCAACCACTGCATCGCACTCGGCCTGGCCGGACCCGAGGGCCTCGCCGGGGTGCCCGCCACGGTCGGCGGGGCGCTGCGCATGAACGCCGGCACGGTGCACTGCTGGATCCTCGATTTCATCCGCCGCGTCGAGGTCGTGCTGCCCGGGCGCACGCAGCCTGAATGGATCGACCGCTCGGCCATGCCGGCGGTGTACCGCAACAGCGGACTGCCGCAGGGCACGCTCTTCCTCGGCTGCGAACTGGCGCTGGAGCCCGGTGATCCGCTCGCGCTCAAGGAGCGCGGCGCGAAGCTCAAGAAGGCCAAGGCGGACAGCCAGCCGCTCGCCCTGGCGAGCGCCGGCTGCGTGTTCAAGAACCCCTCCAAGGAACTGCCGGCCGGCCGCCTGATCGATCAGCTTGGACTCAAGGGCACACGCCGCGGCGGCGCCGAGATCAGCACCGTGCACGCCAACTTCATCGTCAATCCCGGCCGCGATGCGCAGGCCGCCGACGTCGTCGCCCTGGTCCGCCTGATCCGCCGCCGCGCCTTCCGCGAACGTGGCGTGGTCATCGACATGGAGGTCGAAGCCTGGGCTTGTCCAGACGAACTGCGCGTGCATCCTTCGGAGCTTGCTGATGAATAGCCTGCGCATCGACGTGATCATGGGCGGTCCCGGCCGCGAAGCCGCGGTCAGCCGCCGCAGCGGCGCCGCCATCGCCCGCGGCCTGCGCACTGCCGGGCACGACGTGGCCGAGGTCGACCTCGCCGGCGAACTCGAGCCGGCACGGCTGCGCCCGGGCGCCATCGCCTTCAACATCGTGCATGGCACCTACGGCGAGGATGGCGCGTTGCAGGGCCTCCTCGAACGCCTGGGCGTCGCCTACGTCGGCTCCGATAGCGCCGTGTCGCGGCTGTGCATGGACAAGAGCGCGACCAAGCGGCGTCTGCAGGAAGCCGGCGTGCGCGTGCCGTGGGGCGTCGAAATCGATCTCGGCAGGCCGTTCAAGCCGAGCGACCTCAAGCTGCCGCATCATGGCGGGCTGGTGCTCAAACCGGCCGACGACGGCAGTTCTGTCGGACTGAAGATGGTGGCGAACCCGGGCTGGATCCTGCCCGCGGTCGAAGAGCTGCTGCGCGAAGTCGGCCCACGCCGCTATCTCATCGAGGAGCGCCTGCCTGGCCCGGAATACACCGTCGCGGTGATCGATGAGGATGGCGGCCCACGCGCCCTGCCGCCACTGGTCATCAGCACGACCACCGGGGTGTTCGACTACGAGGCCAAGTACAACCGTAGCGACACCGTCGAGGAGCCGGTGGCCGACGCCGCCCTGGCCGCCCGCCTGGGCGCCATCGGTGTCGCCGCGCACCGCGCCTGCGGCTGCCGCGACATCTCGCGCGTCGACGTCATGGCCACCGCCGATGGCGATCTCGCCGTGCTGGAGATCAACACCCTGCCCGGCTTCACCGACGCCAGCCTGACCCCCAAGGCCGCTGCCGCCGCCGGCATCAGCTTCTCCGACCTCGTCCACCGCCTCGCCAGCCGCGCCGCCGCGCGCATCCACACGCCATGACCAACGATCGCGAACCCTCCGACGAGTTCCGCCCGGCCACCCATGAGCCCAGCGATAGCGGCGAAGCCCTGATCGCCGCCGCTGAGCGCAAGCGCCGCAAACCCAAGGTCGCGACGTCTGAACCGGCGGCACCGCCGACCCGCCGCCGGCGCAAAGCCGCCGCCATCCCGCGCGACGCTACCGCCGGCACCGAGCCGGGCGACGATCTGCCGCCCGCCGCCGCACCACCGGCTGAACCTGCCGTGGCGGCGCAGACGCCACGCGCCTGGATGGCGCTGTGCGTCTGCGCCGCCCTCGCCCTGCTCGTGCTCACCGCCGCCTCGGCGGTGAATCTGCCGAAGCCCCTGCCGGTCGACCGCGTCGAGGTCTCGTGGCTGGAAGGCCCGAAGGCGCCGCAGCGCGAGATCGACGGCTGGCTCGCCACCTTCCCCTATCGTGAGCAGCTCGCTGAGACCAACGGCTGGGTCATGGGCAAGCTGGCCGAGCACATCCTGGCCCAGCCGGGTGTCGGAGAGGTCCGCGCCGTCCGCCTCAAGCATGAGGCCACCGGCGGCAGTGGCCGCACCCGCCTGATCCGCGTGCTTGAGGTCGAACTGGGCATGCGCCGGCCGTACATGCCCGGCGTCCTCGCCAGCGGCACACGCGTGTGGGTCGATCGCGAAGGCGTGGTCCTGCCCGGAACCCTGCCCGGACCGGATCGCCGCCGGCCGCTGCTGCGCCAGCTCGAACAGGGTGGCGGCAACCTGCGCGCCGCAGTCGAAGCGTGGCGGCTGGTCGAACCGCAGCTCGAACCGAATCTGGTCGCCACGATCGACTGCGCGGCCCCGATCGACGATCGTGGAACGCGTGGCATCGTGCTCAACGCCGCTGCCGGCAGCCGCCTGGTGTGGGGCCGGCCCGACGAAACGGCGCTCGGCCGCGATCCGGAGAGCAAGGCCCGCGACCTCATGCATACGATCCGCTGCCAGGGGGACCTCGCCCGCATCGCCTCGGTGAATGTGCGCTTCTCCAAGCCTTTCTACACACTGAGATGAACGTCCGGTCGTCCGGTCGTCCCAAGATGCGGTCCTACCCATCAAGACACCTTGCACTACACTGCCATCAACGTCTACGCGTCCAATACGTGTCGCCCATGGTCTGACGACCGGACGACCGGACGACCGGACGACCGGACGAACATATGCAAGACCTCCCTCCGCAGAACCTGATCGTCATCGCCCTGGTCAGCAGCCATCACCTGTCGATCACGGTGGCGGCGCTTGATCCGCGCCTCGGCGAGGAACCGCGCAGGCATAAGGAATTCCCCGTCCGCTGGAGCGATCTCGACCACGCCGCGCGGGTCGAGGCGATGCGCGATGCGCTCGACCAGACCTGCCGCCCGCTGGGCATCGAACCGCGTTCGCTGTTCATCGCCTGCAGCGACGCCTCCTTGTCCTCGACGGCGGTGACTGGCTGGTCAGCGCTGGGCGAGGATGTGCGCATCTCCGAGCATGAGCGCGCCTTCGCGCTCGGGCGTGCACGTACCCACGCCACCGCCGACGACCGCGAACAACTCGACGTCGTGCCAACGCACTGGACGGTACGCGCCCGCGACGGCCAGACCGACTGCGACGATCCGGTCGGTCAGATCGGCAACCACCTCACCTGCCACGCCCTGCGCGTCACCGCACGGCGCGGGCTGCTCGGCGAGTACCGCCAGCTCAGCGACGATCTCGGCCTGCATCTCGAAGGCCTCATCCCGCAGCCGATCGCGCTCTACCGCGGCATCGCCGGCCGGATGAACCGCGGCGGCACCCAACTGGTCATCGACCTTGGCGCCCGCCACACCACCCTGATCGTGCGCCGCAAGGGCCGATTGATGCATCTCGAGACGCATCCTTTCGGTGGCGACACCGTCACCGACCGCATCGCCGTGGCGCTGGGCGTCGATCCGCTGCGCGCCGAGGACATCAAGCGGCAGATCGATGTCGACGAGGTGCCGGGCGGCGAATCGGATGGCCAGCAGTCGATCTTCGGCGAACTGCAAGAGCGCCAGCGCCAGACCTCGATCGCCGCCCGCGCCGCCGCCGAGTGCCTGGGCGCGTTCTTCCGCGACCGCGCCCGTCATCTGCGCGATGACGGCGACCTGCTCAGCCAGCGTGGGCAGGTGCACCTGGTCGGACGGGGTGCGGCGATCGGCGGCCTGGTGCCGTTCCTCTCCGATGTCTTCCGTCTCGAAGTCGTGCTGGGGACGGGAAACAAGAACGCGGAGCCTGGCGCAGAACTCGACGGGCTGCTTGTCGCCGGCGTGGTCAAGTGCGCCGCCGACCGCCGCATCGAGCATCTCGCCGAAGAGGCGAGTTCGATCAGCGGCGCCGCCGGCGGCATCATGTCGTGGTTGATGCAACCGTTGGCGTGAGCTTCCGCGCCTGAAAATAGCGGATCATGCCCCTGTCTTCGCCATCGATATGATGGCGAAGCCAATCTGCGAGGAATCGTGACAGGCCGATGGTTAGCAGCGCGCGACCGCTGCGGTAGTCGTCGATGACCTTGGCGGAGCTCTGCCTGAGATCGTCGTGCTTGGTTTTGTGCATGGCGTATCCGGGGTAGCCGTGCAGAAGCATGAGCCGCTCTTCGGTCTGGAAATGCGAGGCGATCGAGTTCACGACGGCGTCGAGCAGGACGACGACGTGCTCACGGTCGCGCTGGGCGGTGATCGCCTCATGCAGGTTATTGAACAGGCGGAACAACTCACGGTGCTGGTCGTCGACCGTCGCATCGCCCGTCAGGAAGCCATCCGACCATTGGACCAGTGCCATGACCATCCCCCGCCCGCATCATCGGGCCGGAAGGTTACCGCGCAACGTCAGGCAGAATGTACCAACGACGGCCTTGCCAGGGACCGCCTGGTCCTGATTGCAGCTGCCAGTTCGCGCAGCACTGGCGCGGTCTCGTCCCAACCCAAACATGCATCGGTTATCGACTGGCCGTAGACCAGACGCCCGGGCGAACCCTGAGCCGGGACGTTCTGACGCCCAGCCACCACATGGCTCTCGATCATCACTCCGACGATGCCGCGGCTGCCGGCTGCGACCTGCGCAGCGATGTCGCTGCCCACGATCGTCTGCCGACGATGGTCCTTGGCGCTGTTGCCATGGCTGCAATCGATCATCACGCGGCCCGGCAGGGCGGCGGCGGCCAGGGCGGCGCAGGCTTTGCCGACATCGGCGGCGGCATAGTTCGGGCCGGCGGCAGCGCCACGCAGGATGACATGGGTGTCGGGATTGCCGCGTGTCGCGACAATCGCCGCCACGCCCTGTTTGGTCACCGAGAGGAAACGGTGCGGATGGGCGGCGCTGCGCATCGCGTCGATGGCGATCTGCAGGTTGCCGTCGGTGCCGTTCTTGAAGCCGACCGGCACGCTCAGGCCGCTGGCGAGCTCGCGGTGGACCTGGCTCTCGGTAGTACGCGCCCCGATCGCGCCCCAGCTGACCAGGTCGGCGATGAACTGCGGCGTGATCGGATCGAGGAACTCGCAGCCCGCCGGCAGGCCGAGGTCAGCGAGGTCGCGGAGCAGCTTGCGCGCCGTACGCAGTCCCTTGTTGATGCGGAACGAACCGTCGAGGTCGGGATCGTTGATCAGCCCCTTCCACCCCACCGTGGTGCGCGGCTTCTCAAAATAGACCCGCATGACCACGACCAGTTCGCCGGCCAGCTCCGCCGCCACCGGCTTGAGCCTGGCGGCATAGTCGAGCGCCGCCGCCGGATCGTGGATCGAGCACGGCCCGACCACCACCACCAGGCGGTCATCCTCGCCGCGCAGCGCCCGGGTGACATCGGCCCGACCATTGGCGACGGTCTCGGAGGCGCGCTCGGACAGCGGCAGCTCCTCCATGAGGATGGCGGGAGGCAGCAGGGGCGAGAGGCCCTCGATGCGCAGGTCGTCGGTGCGATGGAGCATGGCTGAAGGGCGTGGACGATAGGGCGCCGGACGGCCATGCCAGCCGGCAGAACGCCCAGGTCCACACGTCAGGGCGGAGCGCTGGGGAAGCTCTCGCCGGCCGCCAGCGGGGTCATCACCGTGGTCAACTCGACCGATTCACCGACCTCCAGCCGGCGTTCAGGCGAGGTGAACTCAAGCTCCACGCTGGCATCCTCAAGCGTGGAGCCAAGGCGGGCGGCTCGTCCGGCCCATACCTTGGCCGGACCACCGGGACCGATCCGACGGATCGCCAGGCCGGCACCATCGGCGCCGCGCCAGGCCAGTGCACTGGCGGCGAACACCAGGTCAGCCCCCTTCTCCGGGTCGGCGGCAAGATCGAGCCGCTGACCCTCGGCGCGGGCCGTCCGCCAAGCCTTGGCGCGGCTGGCAGCAGCAGCAGCCTCGTCGGTCTCGGCAACGACGTCGGCGAATGGCACCTGGGTGATCTGCCACACCGCCACCGCTCCGGGATCGTTTCCTCCGGGCAGGCGTTCGAGGCGGCTGGTAACATGCAAAGCACCGTCGACCAGGCTGAACTCGCGGGTCAGGCGTAGGCCATAGGCCGGGATCAGACCGCGCAGCACGACCACCCCAGCAGAGGTGGTCTCGGCGCTGAGCGGACCGTCGCAGCCAAGCGGAGGCGGCCAGCCACGACCAGCGACGGTACGCCAGGAGGATTGCGGCCACGGCCAGGCGCGGTCGCCGCCGGGGTTGTACCACGAAGCCAGGCAGCGCTCGGCGAGCAGGTTCTCGAACAGCAGGTTCGGCCCGCCTGGACGCGAGAAGCTCGCCAGCCGCGCAAACGCCGGCACGATCACCGCCTGGCTGCGGCCGTCAGCGAGTCTGAGGCCGACGGGCATGGCGAAGGTCGTGGTCTCGACCGTCGCCGCCGCGAGCCAGGCGGCCAGTCCGAGCAGGATGAGGCTACGCATGTCCGGGTCCTGGGATGACCAGCTGGGGATAGGAGACGCCGGCCTTGCTGGAGAACACCAGTTCCGCCGCCGCAGCCAGGGAGAATGCGAACGTGCCGACCGGGAAGGGACGGACCCCGAGCAGGTGCGAGAGCAGGATGTTCAGCGTCCCGCCATGCGCGACGATGGCGATGCGCGCGGATTCCAGGGCCGGATCGATGCAGAAGCCGCCATGCATGCAGCGCACACCGAGGCGGTCGAGCTCGCCGAGCACCCCGGGGACGATGCGCGCGTACATGTCGTAGCAGCCCTCGCCGGCGGCGGTCTTCCACGTCGCCTCGGCCGGCAGATCGGCGTCGCGCCGTATCATCGCCTCGTAGGCCGTGCTCGACACCGCGCGCAGACCGGGATCGGGATGCCATTCCTCGAGGCAGTCGAGGATGGTGATCGCCTGATCGACGCCGCAGACGATCTCGGCCGTCTGCAGGGCCCGGCCGTAGGGCGAGGCGAGGACCGCATGCCACGGGCCGGCGAGGGCCCGGGCGGTGGCGGCGGCCTGCACCTGGCCACGACCGCTGAGGCAGCCGCTGACCGGACGGCCGGGGTGGCAGTAGGGATCGCCGGCCATCTCGCCGTGACGGATGAGGAAGAGACGCATGTCAGACCTCGTGCGCCATGCAGGTTAGCGCGTCGCGCATCGCGGTCAGGGCGAATTCGCCCGCCGGCACCTCGCCCGGCTGCAGGTCCGCAACGCCATCGAGGAACCCGCCCGCCCACAGGCGCTTCAACAAGGCCTGGACCCGGCGGTCCTCGCTGCTGGCGAAGAACGCGTGGTTGCGCTCACCGCGCTGCAGTTCGATGCGTCCCGAGCCCGGCAGGGCCAATTCCAACAGCCCGGCCGATACCGTGCCGCTCTCGAGGATGCGCCCGTCCACATCGGTGCTGCGCCAGGTTCCACCCAGCCACGGACTGTCCGGGCGCACGCCCAGACGCAGGCGTGACGCCACCGCGCTGAAGGCGGGACCGTGCGCCAGATAGACCGGATTGGTGATGGCGTGATGGCGGATGTCCTGCTGTCGGGCGGCGTCAGGGTCGTCATCCTGGCCCCACGCCCGGGCGAGCAGCCAACCCGGCTGGTCGCTGCCGGAGATCTCCCATTCCAGTTCGCCACCGGTGAATCCATCGCAGCGCCCGATGACCTGGCCGCCGCGCCCGACCAGTTCGATGCGCGCCAGCGCCTGCTGCCCAGGTGCCGGCCAGGCGGTGACGCGCACGCGATGCAGATACCCGGTTCCGCTCGCGATGCGTGAGCCCATCGCCGCGCCATCGACGGTGATGGTGAGATGTGGACCACTGGTGCAGTAGGCCTCGCCGCGCCGCGCCGCGTCCACCACCATCGCCGCCGAGGTCCGCTCGGGCAGGAGCATACGCGTGGCGAGCACCTGTTCGTCATCACGCCGCCGGCCATCGTCGTAGCACATGTCGGTCTCGGCGAAGCCGGGCACAGTGGCCCCGCTGTCGAGGAGATGGAACCACAGGTCCTGGTAGCTGCGATGGCAGGCGTCGTAGCCCATCACCGCCAAGCCGTCGAGGAAACCATCGGCGTGCAGATGCAGGGCGATTTCAGCGGCGATGTTGGTGACGAAACGCCCGCCATCACGCCACCAGCTGGTCGGGTGGGCCCACACCGCGAGGCCGCCAAGACGGCGCTGCTCGGCGACCACCTCAAGATAGGCCCGGCGGCGATGCCAGCTGCCATCGATGGCGTTGCGGTTGGCGTCGGTGTCCTGCTCATTGAACCACACCGGCCCCTCCTGCGAGTAGTCGTGCCAGGCCGGCCACAGGTAGTTGAAGCCGAACCACCAGATGTGGCCGTAACGGCATTTCGGGGTCTCGTTGTCGAGGTAGAAGCAGGTGCACGGGGCGCGCTGGTTGAGGTCCGCAACCAACCCGTGCACCGCCTCCTCGCACATGACCTCGTGGCGCGGAATCCGCCCAGCGTAATAGAGATCGCGATCACGGCCTTCGCAGCGTCCGTAGGCGGCCGAGGAGAGCGGTTCCCACGGACTGCCGACACCCATCGCGCGCAACTGGTGCGCTGCCGCCCAGGTCGCGATACGGCCGGGCACCTCGGCTGCGGGGACCTTCCCGGTACGCAGCAGGTGAGTGTGCGTGACTACCGAGCCCCAACGCGCCAGGTCGAGCGACTCGGCGGAATGGGGCAAGGCAAGATCCGGTCGGCGCGGTGCGGCTGCGGTCATGTGGCCTCATGCTACGCATCCTGCGGCCGAGAGGAAACACCGCGGTGGAAGGCGCGGTGAATTCACCGCCAACAGTACATTATACGTGGTGAATTCACCAATGTCGAGAGACCTGGGCTGGCCATCCAGCCTGACCTGCCGTACACTGCTGGCGCATCATCTCCGCACCCTGGCTGACGACAGGCGAAAGGAGGATAGAGCCATGACCACGACCGGCCGCAAGGCCTTCACCATGATCGAGTTGCTGGTGGTCATAACGATCATCGCCGTGCTTGCCGCCATGCTGCTGCCGGCGATCCAGTTGGTCCGCTCCTCCGCCCGCTCGAGCCGCTGCCAGGGCAACCTGCACCAGATCGGCTTGGCCATCACCACCTACGCCACTGACAATAACGGGTTGCTCATCCCGGCGCGGGCCTGGGACAACACCGGCGGCCAGCAGCAGTCCTACTGGATTCAGGGCCTCGCCCCGTACGTCCTCTCGGACAAGGACCAGATCGGCAACAACGGCATCGTCGAAGCCCGTGACAGCCACTCGGTGATGAACGACTGCCCTGAATGGCACGCCCTAAGCGATGGTCTCGTCAGGGGTGCAGGCAATGCCGACAACATGGTCGGCTATGGCCTGACGCCGCGTCCGCAGCTGCCGGTGCCGGCGAGCAACTACGATGCAGCCGAATGGAATCCCGGCTACACCGTGCTCAGCGGCGTGCCTGGCGCTGGCGGCAACGTCTATCGGGAGTTCCCCCTCGGCCTGATCACCAAGCAGTCGAAACGGGTGATCGTCGGCGACTTCAAGGCCTACTCCCTTGGAGCGCTGAAGAACTCGGTCTCTTCAATCGATGCGGTGATCGATGGACCAGCCGGCAATGGCACCCCGGGCTACGGCCTTCGCCGCCACCGCGGCAACAGCAACTGGCTGTTCGCCGACATGCATGTCGCCACGCTGAACTACAACGACTCCCGCCAGAGCTACAAGGATCCCTCACTGCTGCCGTGATTCCTACGGCAGATACCACAACCCGAAGAGGTGTTCATGCGGGCGCGGTTCGGGGATCGCCTGGGTCGGCAGCCAGCCGTCGGAGACCAGGATGCCGGCGGTCAACGCCGCTCCCGACATGGTCTCCCAGACGGTGAATTCGCATTGCGCGGTATTCAGCTGCGGATGCGGATACCACCGCCGCCACACTGGCGGCAGGCCGGGATGGCCGAAATCCTGCTCGCGCACCGTGCCATCGGCGGCGGTGACCTTCTGCTTCCACACCTGCTCGCGCAGGGCCGGGAAGGCGCCCTCGTTGATGCCGTAGACGGTGATTCCAGGCACCGGGTCGGGGATGCCGTCGGTCTCGCTGGTCCAGTGCTGGATGACCGCCGGATAGACGCAGCCGAGACCGGTGGTCCAGGTCTGCCCGAGCGGATTGGCCCCGAGCATGGCGGCGGCATTGGCGAGGATGGCGCGGCGGAAGGCCGGATCGGGATCGATCGTCTCGGCGATCCACAGGGCGCGGTTGGGGTTGAACATGCAGTCGGCACCCCAGCTCATCCAGAAGTCCTGGTCGCGCTTCCAGGTCATGCGGTAGGGCATGCCATCGAGCATGCCGGCGAGGCTGCGCGCCGGGGCGAGCAGGTTGTCGGCGAGCTTGCGCCCGAGTTCGGCCGGGATGCGCGAACGCAGGAGGCGCAGACGTTCGGCGGGGATGCCGGAGAGTGGAGCCGCACCCGGCGATGGCGGCGCCAGCAGACAGGTGAAGTAGCCGGAGTGGTCCTTGGTGCCCCACGGCCACTCGTAGGCCTTGGGCGCATTGGCTGCCAGCTCGGCGATCCCATCGAGATAGGACTCCTCGCCAGTCGCCAGCCAGAGGTGCTGGCGGGCGAGCAGTTCGTAGGGCTGGCTCATCGCCGGCGTCTCCTCCCAGGCGACCTCGTAGGCGGCACCCGCGCCACGATTGCGCTTGGCCGGGATGGCGATCTTGCCCAGACCGTGCGCCGGATCGGCGCCCCAGGCGAAGGCGCTGCGGGCGGAGGTCAGATAGCGTGCCGACAACGCCGGGGCGCTCGCTGCCACGCAGCGCGCATACCACGCCGCCGCCGAGGCAAACATCAGGGTGGAGAAGCGCGTCCGCCGCGAGTAGGCGTAATGCCCTTTCGGATCGTCGCCGGCATAGTGGCTGTTCGCCTCGACCGCCCCGGAAACCGCGCCGCTGGCATCCTGGCTGCGCAACCAGACGCGCAGGCCGAACTCGACCTCGTCGAGCAGGTCGGGGATGCCGTTGCCCGATTCGGGGATGTTCAGTTGCCGGTCGGGGAAGGCGGTCGGCCGCCGATCATAGAGCGCCAGGAGATCGAAGGCGATGGTGTCGTGCGCGAGATTGCGATCCCAGTCGGCGGCGTCGTAATACCCGCCGACGACCTCCTCGGTGGTGTGCGTCTTGTCGAGGGTGGCGCCGATGACGTCGAACCGCTCGTAGCCCTTGGGCGCGCCAAGGCCGCCGGTGCCGAAGGGGATGTGCTGGCTTTCGTACACCGGCTCGCTGTGCATGCGCTTGCGCGTCCAGGCGGTGTAGGGTCGTTCGAGAGCGAAGCTGCCGCGCTGGTGGAAGAAGCCGCGCATGGTGGTGAACCAGGCCTCACCGTAGGCGTCCTCGGCGATGCGCAGCGGCCACGAGCGACCGACCCCGGGCACACGCAGCCGGTAGGAACCGGGTCTCGTGACAGCGGAGAAGTCGGCCTCGTAGAGGCGCTCGCCGGTGATCAGCGGGCGTTTGGCCGGATCACGTTCCTTGTCGTTGGGCGCGCAGCGGCCGGCGTCGTCACGCAAAACCCAGGCGCCGCTGGCGACGACCGCGCCGCCGGTCGCATCGACCAGCTGCCAGGTCGGAGCGTCCGCGAATGGCAACGGCCCGACGCCGGGGATCCAGCCGCCGAGGTAGGCGATCTTGAGCGGATCCTGCGGGCGATAGCCGACCTGGTTGAGCTTGATCGAACGCGAGACCGTGGTGTCGAGGTCGAAGCGCAGCCGGCAGCTGCGCCCGGCCAGCGCGCCCTGCAACGCGATCTCGTAGGTGCGCCCGGACTGCAATGGGCTGGGCAGTTCAATGTAGCCGTAGCAGCCGTGTTCGACATTGGGGGTTCCCCGGTCATCACCGCCCTGGTCCAGGCTGATCGGCAGGGCGCTGGCGCGCAGCGCCCGCTGGGGCTGGGCGTAGGCCGGATCATCGGGGCTGGTGATGGCCCAGGTCGTGGGATCGCTCAGCGCGGTCTCGCCGGCAGCCACGCGCGCCGTCCCCCACCAGCGCTCGCGAGCCTCCTGCAGTTTCTTGCGCACACCCCAGTCCGGCCGGCCCGCGCTCGTGGACTTGCTCCATGCGGCGATGCTGGCGCGATAGGTCCCGCCGCTCAGCCGCTCGACCTCCTCGACGATGCGCGGCGTGAGATCGATACCGATCGCCAGCCAGCGATCCGAAAGGATGTGCACGGCCGCCACCCCCTGTACCGCCGGCAACGGCATGGTTTGGCCGAAATGGGTGAACGGTGGCGGAACCTCGGCCGACATGAGCAGGCCTGCCAGGCACAGGCAGAGTGGGAAACGCGGCATGCACGGCTCCTTGCTGGGAGCATGCCTGACGGATCAACGGCGCGAAGCATCTTCCGGCCCACGCGGGTGAATTCACCTGGTTGCGGCCCTCACCACACGAGCCATGCCGGCCTTGCACTCGGCTCCTGGCTACGGCATGGTGATGGCTGCATGGAACAGAAGGAGATCGCCAAACTGCTCGGCGTTTCGCCAGCCATGGTGTCGATGGCACTGCGCGGGCAGGGGCGGGCCAGTCCCGGCCTGCGCGCCGCCATCCTCGACCTTGCCCGGCGCCACCACGTCGGCGTGCGCAAGCTGCACAAGCGGGTCGAGGCCGAGACGCCCGGCGCCGTCCTGCGTCTCGCCTACTGCGGGGTGCAGGAGATGATCGGCTGGTTCCACATCGGCACCTTCAGCGGCATGAGCGAGACCACCCTGGGCGTTAGCTACGATCTCAGCCTGATCCTCGCCGAGGCGAAGCATAGCGTCGACTACCAGGCGGCTGCCGCGCAACTGCACCATCAGGTCAGCGCGGCGGCCTTCGATGGGCTGATCGCCGGGCCGCACGAGGCGGTCGCAAGCGCTCTTGAACCCTGCGGCCTGCCGTTGGTCCAGATTGGTTACCAAGAGCACGCCGGCTGCCACCGCGACATGATCCTGCCGGACAACTTCAGCGGCGCCCGCCGCCTGGCGGCCGGGCTGCTGGCGAAAGGCTGTCGGCGCCTGGCGGTGGTGCGCTGCCTGGCCAACGAGAACAACAGCATCGAGAAGTTCGCCGGGATCCGTGCCGCGCTTGAACAGGCCGGCATCGCCCTCGACCCGCGATTGGTGGTCCAGGGCGACTGCCATAAATTGGAAGGCGCGCGCTGCGCTGCCGGACTCTGCGCTGACGACGTCCCGCCGCCGGACGCCATCATCCTGGAGAATGACTGGCACGCCTCAGAGTTCGTCGCCCATCTACGACGCAACCGCCCGCAGCACTGGCCGCGCCTTGGCGAGATCGCTTTTGCCATGTTCTGCGACAGCGAACGGACCCACACCCTGACCACGGCGTGCGACCGCATCATGCTGCCACGCACCGACATGGGCCGGCTGGCCATCCGCCGGCTGCTCGAACGCCTGGCCCACCCCGGCGACTGGCATCCGCAGACCCTGCGCGTCTCTCCGCTCTTCCTGCCCGCCGAAGGCTGAAGGCGATCCGACGGCTGGTGAATTCACCTGCCGCGATACCCGCCAGGTCGCCACGAGCCACCCCGGTGACTAACCTGCGCTACGAGGGTTCCTGCCATGCGCTGCCTCATCCTGCTGTTGTGCACCCTGTCCGGAGTCATGGCTGGCGATCCGCTGTACCTCGATCTGGCGCCGGTGGTCAACACGACGCTCGATGACGATGGCATCCCCCGCAATGGAGCCGGCGGCTGGACCGACGAGGGCATCAACGACATGGGCACCTTCCCGGCCCTCGCGCCCGGGGCGCAGGAGGCGAACGGGGTGCGCTTCCGCATCGTCGATCCGGCCACCACCGGCGGAAAGTCGGTCGCCATGCTGCGCGGCGCGCGGCTCACCACCCTGCCGGCCAGCGTCACGGTCGATGGGCAGGGCGGCAAGGGGCGCTTCATCTATTTCGTCCACCACGGCGTCGCCCGTTCCGAGGGTATGGGCAAGGAGGAGGTCCTCGCCACCTACCGCATCAACTATGCCGACGGCAGCGAGGCGCTCGCCGAGATGCGCGATGGGCGCGAACTGCGCCACTGGTGGACCGGGGCGTGGTGGGACAACAACGGACCGGAGGCCTGGCCGGTGCTGATGGCGCAGAACACCTATACCGCCAAATGGAACAAGTGGCTCGGCCTGTGGGCGACCTGCTGGAGCAACCCATCGCCGGACAAGGCGATCAAGGCGATCACCCTGACCTCGAGCGGGCGGGTCGCCTGCGCCGTCTGGGCCATCACCATCGATGACCGCGATTACCGCGAGGTGATCGGAGCCGACTACAAGCTGAGCAAGCCGGCGACGGCACCCGCCGGATTCTTCGAGGCCAAGCTCGCCCTCGAACGCCGGCAGATCGGCCTGGCGATGGCTGGGCTGGGCCTGTTGCAGGGCATCCGCGAAGCGGTGCTGATCCGTCCCGATCTGCTCGCGGTGACCATCGATGCCGCGGTCGGCGGCGGCCCCGGCGCGTGCGAGGCGGCGGCCGCCGCGCTGCAGCAGCCGCAGGCGTTCACGCTGCGCAGCGCCGGCAGTGAAGCCGCGCCGCTGCAGGTCGGGCGACATTCCTACCTCTATACGACCGAGGACATCGGGCGCTTTCCGGTCAACCCGATCTACTGGCACACCTATTATCTGCGCCTGGCCAAGCCGCTAGGCAGCGGCCAGGATTGCACCGTCCGGGTCAGTGGGCTGGCGGGAAAGGTCACCGACGAGATCAAACTCCACTTCGATCCGGCGACCTCGATCACGCCAGCGATCAAGGTCAACCAGGGCGCCTACGCCGCCACCGCCAGCCGCCGCTACGCCTATCTCGGGTGGTGGGCCGGCGACCTCGGCGCGGTCGCATTCGCCGATTGCACCACCTTCGAGGTGGTCTCCGAGACCGATGGCTCGCTGGCGCTGTCCGGCGCGGTGACGGTGCGGGCCGCGACCGAGGATGGCAAGACCAAGCCGGTCGATGAGATCGATCCGCTCAGCGGCGAAAGCGTCCGCGAGATCGACCTCTCCAAGCTCGGACCAGGCCGCTACCACCTCCGCCTGCCTGGGATCGGCCGCTCGTGGCCCTTCGCCGTCGGTGGCGATCCGGCCTGGCAGCTCGCCCGCACCGCCATCCGCGGCCTGCTCACCCAGCGCTGCGGCTGCGACCTTACGCCGGAGGTGACCACCTTCCCCCGGCCGGGCTGCCATGTGCAGGTCTATGAGCACGGCAATCTGGTCGGCGGCCTGATCGAGCGATGGAACGGCGGAAAGCTGATCCCGGCGAATCCGCCGCTGCGTCCCGACGAGCCGATCCGGAGCTTCCACGGCGGCTACCATGACGCCGGTGACTTCGACCTCTTCTCCGGGCACCTCTTCGGCGCCGCCCGCCTGCTCGCAGCCTTCGAGGCCTTTCCAAAACTGTGGAAGGACGGCGATCTCGGCCTGCCCGAGAGCGGCAACGGCATCCCGGACCTGCTCGACGAGGTCGCCTGGGGCCTGAAGTTCTACGCTGACAACCAGAGCACCGACGGAGCCGTGCCGGCCGGTCGTGGCAACGATGAGGACTACCAGCGCAACGAGTGGCTGAAGGACGGGGCGGCCGAACACGGCACCATCCCGCCGTACGGCGTGCTGCCGCCCAACCGCTCCTCGTCAGCCACCTTCGCGGCCGTCGCCGGGCAATTCGCCCGGCTGCTCGCCCCCTTCGACCGCGCCCAGGCCGATGCCATGCTCGCCCGCGTGGAAAAGCGCAGGATGGCGGCGGCGCCTACCGCAACGCCGGCATCACCTATGCCTCGCTGTCGTGGCAGCGGGCGCTGTACTGGGGCGCGGCCGAGCTGTGGGAGAGCACCGGTGCCGAGCGCTACAACGCCTACGTCCTGGCGCACCGCGACGATCCGGCGGTGTGGAAGCAGACCTGGAAAGACGCCGCGGCGATGCCGTACTTCCGCTGGCCCTACGCCCGCACCACCCGCGCTGGAAGCGATGCCGCGCATCACGCGGAACAGCGCAAGGCGCTGATCGCCGCCGCCGACGGCGCCGTCGCCGCGATCAACCGCACGAGCTACCGCATGGGCGCGCGGGCCGATGGTGCCGGCGGCTGGGGCGACCTGACCGGCGGCGCCGAGCACGGGCTGCTCTGCCTCTACGCCTGGACCCTGACCGGCGAGGCGAAGTACCTCGACACGGCCTCGCTGAACGCCGACTACCAGCTCGGCTGCAACCCGCTGGGGCGCTCGTTCATCACCGGCATCGGCAGCCGCCCGCCCGAGCACCCCGAGCTGCGGCCGTGGCTCTACGACGCGTCCGGGCATCCGGCGCCCGGCGTGCCGGTCTACGGACCGGGCGGCGGCGCGAAGTCGCTACGCGGAGCCTACCCGGCGGCGGTGCCGAGCTGGCGCTGCTGGCTGGACAACCCGACCTCGGAGATCCACAGCGAGTTCGATCTCGTGCGCATGCAGACGACGGGGGCGTTCTACGCCCTGCTGTGGAGCAGCGAGGCCGCCAAACGCTGAACCGTCAGCGGACGCGGGTGTAGCCCATCTCCTCGACCTTGGTCATCACGCTCGCCTCCTTGCCTTCGAGGACGTAGACCTGCACGCGGACGGTGCCGTCGCGGGCGTGCTCAGGCACGACATTGTCGACGCCCGAGAGGCCCTTCATGGCGGTGGTGTCCTCGGCGGCCTGGATGTCGCTGACTTCCGCCTTCATGTAGTTGAGGGAGGTGGTGCGGACCGGTCCGCAGGCGGCGAGGGCGAGGGCGCAGGCGAGGATGGCGAAGCGGGGCATGGGGGTCTCCGGAGGCAGCATGCCAGGGTGGTCCACGGCGGTCAAAGGGCGCGTCCCAGCCGCTCCAGCTGGCGCTTGAGCCGGGGACTCTGCTGACATCCTCCCGCCATCGGTGACGACTGGCGCTGACGGCCCGACGGGCTGGACGCGGGCAACCGCGAGGGAGTCACCGAGGCATTCGCCGCGCGCCTGGGCATCCGCAACACACCCTGACTGGGAGATGCCCGATGTCCAATTCCGCCCCCGCTTCCGCCACCCGCTTCACCGCGCCGCGCCCGCTCGCGAGCAGCGACCCCGAACTGGCCGCGATCATCGCCCGCGAGGCCGACCGCCAGCAGCACACCATCGAGCTGATCGCCTCCGAGAACATCGTCTCAACGGCGGTGATGGAGGCGCAGGGCTCGCTGCTGACCAACAAGTACGCCGAAGGCTATCCCGCCAAGCGCTACTACGGCGGCTGCGAATTCGTCGACCAGGCCGAAGAGCTGGCGATCAAGCGCGCCCAGCAGCTGTTCAAGACCGACTACAGCGTCAACGTCCAGCCGCACTCCGGCTCGCAGGCCAATATGGCGGTGTACATGGCCGCCGGGCTCGCCAAGGGCGACAAGGTCCTGGGCATGTCGCTCGACCACGGCGGCCACCTGACCCACGGCTACAAGCTCAACTTCTCCGGCCTCGACTACACCATCCAGAGCTACGGCGTGTCCAAGGAGACCGGCCGCATCGACATGGACGAGGTCGAGCGCATCGCCGTCGAGTTCCAGCCCAAGATGATCATCGCCGGCGCCTCGAACTACTCGCGCACCCTGGACTTCGCGCGTTTCGCCGCGATCGCCAAGAAGGTCAACGCCATCCTCTTCGTCGACATGGCGCATATCGCCGGCCTGGTCGCCACCGGGCTGCACCCGACCCCCTTCGGCCACGCCGACTTCGTCACCACGACCACCCACAAGACCCTGCGCGGCCCGCGCGGCGGGATGGTCTTCGCGCGCAGCCCCGAGCACGCCAAGAAGGTCAACTCGCGCGTATTCCCCGGCATCCAGGGCGGCCCGCTGATGCACGTCATCGCCGCCAAGGCAGCCGCCTTCGGCGAGTCGCTGCGGCCGGAATACGCCGAATACATGGGCCGGGTCAAGGCCAGCGCCAGCGCCATGGCCAACGAGTTCATCAAGCTCGGCTGGCAGGTCGTCTCGGGCGGCAGCGACAACCACCTGTTCTCGCTCAACGTCATGAGCCAGGGCGTCACCGGCAAGCAGGCCGAGGACAAGCTCCATGAGGTCGGGATCACGGTAAACAAGAACCTCATCCCCTTCGACACCCAGCCCGCGCAGTCCGGCAGCGGTATCCGCATCGGCACCGCGGCGGTGTGCAGCCGTGGCTTCGGCGTCGCCGAGGCGGTGCAGACCGCTCGCCTGATCGACCGCGCGCTCAAGGGCCGCGACGACGCTGCTGTGCTGGCGGCGGTCAAGGCCGAGGCCCGCGCGCTGTGCGGCCGCTTCCCGATCTACTGAGATCGGGAAGCAGGGCACCGGTCAGCCGACCATGGCCTCGCTGCGTGGCGCGCTGATCGACGCCGGTCCGTGTCCCTATCTGCCAGGACGTGGTTTCCACGCCTTCCACGTCGGCGACGAGGTCGATGAAGCGCTCTACCGGGTGCTGCTCGACAACCGCTTCCGCCGTAATGGCGGGATGTTCTACGCCCCGATGTGTCCAGGCTGCACGGCCTGCCAGCCGATCCGCGTCGCGGTCGCCGGATTCGTGCCGCGTCGCGACCAGCGGCGCGCGCTGCGGCGCAACCGCGATCTGAGCTTCACCTGGGAAGCGCGCGGTTGCGACGACGAGCGCCTGGCACTGTGGCGGCGCTATCAGGCCACCATCCATGACGATGTCGGCGATGAACCACCAGTTCGCTTCCTCACCGAGTCAGCAGGCATCCCCGGGGGCGAACTGCATGCCCGTGACGCCGACGGACGCCTGCTCGGGGTGGCACTGTGCGATCTCGTCGGCGACGCCTGGAGCAGCGTGTACTGCTATTGGGAGCCGGACGCCCGCGAGCGCAGCCTGGGCACCGTCCTGGCCCTGGCCGAGATTTCTGAGGCCGTCCGGCAGGGCCAGCGTTGGTGGTACCCCGGCTTCTGGGTCGCTGGGTGCGCCAAGATGACCTATAAGGCGCGCTTTGGACCGGCAGAACTGCTGGTGGACGGGGCGTGGCTTCCGTACAAACCGCCTGCAGATGCTGTTCCCTTGGCATGAATGATGCTAAATTTCGCCCAGTAAGGAGAAATGACCCATGATGTTCAGCCTGGTCGACATGGCCATCGCCGGGGTTGGCCTTGTCATGTCGCTGGCCGCTTCCGGCTACGTGAAATACAAGTTCAATCAGGGTAAGCAGGTGACGCTGCGCTCCGGCCAGACCGGCGCCGACATCGCCCGCGCCATCCTGCGCCACAACGACGTGAACGACGTGCAGGTGCTCGAGCACCAGGGTTTCCTCTCGGACCATTACAGCCCGACCGAGAAGACCCTGAACCTCTCGCCCGACGTCTACAACGGCCGCACCGCCGCCGCCGCCGGGGTGGCCGCACACGAGGTCGGCCACGCCCTGCAGCACGCCCAGGGCGACCTGAGCATGTGGGGGCGCACCATCCTGGTCTATCCGGCGCACTTCGGCTCGATGCTCGGGCCGGTGCTGGTCGGCATCGGCTTCTTCATGGCCGGGGCGCGCGGCCTAGTGCAGGGCAGCCTGGCGCACACCATCGCCCTGATCGGCCTCTACGGCTTCGGCGCCGCCGTGCTCTGCTCGACCATCATCGTGTTCAACGAGTTCAACGCCAGCAAGCGGGCCAAGCTCTCGCTCATCAGCATGGGCATCACCAGGCCGGGCGAAGAGGACGATGCGGTCAAGGGCGTGCTGCTGGCGGCCGGGCTGACCTATCTGGCGGCCGCCCTGACCGCCGCCCTGCATTTCGCCTACTACGCCTACCTGATCTTCGGCGGCCGGCGCAACGAGGATTGAGGACTTCCGCGAATCGTCAGCGGGCCAGTTCGCGCAGCTTGTCGCCGTACAGCGCGATGCGCTTCGGCCCAAGCTGCGGCACCTGCGTGAGATCCCCGGCGCCGTAGCGCTTGAGATGCTCCAGCGCCTTGGCCGGCAGGACCGCCTGCATGGGGACGGCGCGCCGTTCGCTTTCGGCGCGACGCCAGTCCTTCATGCGCTTCTCGCGCTCTTCCTCGATCGGCTCGACCTCGCGGTGCTTGACCGGCGGAGGCAGCGGGGCGGGATTGGCGTTGGCATCACGCAGGCAGGTCAGCAGCGACTCGCCGAATTCGCTCAGCACGCTGTTCTTGACCCCGGCGTGCTTGAGCTGGACCCAGGTGACGATCGGCTTGCGGCACAGCGCCAGCAGCGTCTCGTTGTTGATCACGCGACCGGGCGGTTTGTCGATGCCCCGGGCGATGCCATCACGCCAGGTCCACAGCGCCGCCAGCACCGGCAAGCAGGGCTTGCCGAGTTCGCGGGCGCCCTTGACGCGGTAGAAACCGCCCGGATCGAAGCCGCCACCCCAGCCGGCCTCTTCGACCGCAGCGCAGGCGATGGCGGTCTCCTCAACCAGATCGGCAGCCTTCACCAGCTCACGCAGCTGGGCGGCGGCCTCGGGCAGATGACGCACATCGTCGATCGCGTAGGCGAGGGCGGCCGGATCGATCGGGCGGATGCCCCAGTCGTACTGCGCGAATTCCTTGGCCAACTGGATGCCGAGCTGGCGCTCGACCACCGCTCCATAACCGGTGCGTTCCCAGCCGAGCATCGAGGCGGCCTGCTGGCTGTCGAACACGCCGCGCAGCTGGATGGCGAAGTCGCGGCGCATCACCGCGCAGTCGTACTCGCCGCCGTGCAGCCAGACGGTCTTGGCCGGATCCTCGAGCGGTCCCTTGAGCACGGCGAAGGCAGCAGCGCCCAATGCGATCGGATCGATCACGAACATGCGGCCGCCGGCATTGATCTGTACCAGGCAGCAGCGCTCCTGGTAGGCGTGCATCGAATTCGATTCAGTGTCAAGCGCGATCCACTCGGCCGACGCGCAGGCCGCGGCGACCTCGGCGAGGCCCTCCGGGGTGTCGATCCAGGGGACGTCGGAGCTCAATGCTTGGCGTTCTGACGCGCAGCGACCATCAACTGGCCGCGCAACCAGGCGGCCTCGTCCTCGCCCTTGGGCGCATCTCCGCCTTCGACGGCAGTCAGACGGGCCTGGACCTTGACGGCATCGATGGAAGAGGCTTCGACCGCTTCGATGACCAGCACGTTGACCTCATCCTTGAGCACCTGCGCAACACCGCCGCGCACTGCCCAGGCCTTGCGCGTCCCATCGGCCTGGATGACCTCGACGACGCCGCGTCCGACCAGGGCGGCGAGCGGAGCATGTCCTTCACGGACGCCGATCTCACCGTCGCTGGCAGAAAAGGTGACCTGCAAACCCTGCGTGGGCGGCAGGACCTTGACCGGCGTGACGAGTTTGAGGGTGACAGGCATGACCAGCCTTACTTGCCCGAATTCTTGAGCTTCTCGGCCTTGGCGACGACGTCGTCGATGGTGCCGACATACATGAAGGCGGATTCGGGCAGGGTGTCGTGCTCGCCAGTGAGGATCGCCTCGAAGCTGCGGATGGTGTCTTCGAGCTTCATGTACACGCCCTTCATGCCGGTGAACTGCTCGGCGACGTGGAAGGGCTGGCTCATGAAGCGTTCGAGACGGCGGGCCCGGGCGACCAGGCGCTTGTCGTCGTCGCTCAGCTCGTCGACGCCGAGGATCGCGATGATGTCCTGGAGGTCCTTGTAGCGCTGCAGGATGCGCTGCACGTTGCGCGCGACGGTGTAGTGCCGTTCGCCGACGATGTGCGGCTGCAGGATGCGGCTGGTCGAGGCCAGCGGGTCGACCGCCGGGTAGATGCCCTTCTCGGCGATGCCACGGCTGAGGTTGGTGGTCGCGTCGAGGTGGGCGAAGGTGTTGGCCGGAGCCGGGTCGGTGTAGTCGTCAGCCGGCACGTACACGGCCTGGATCGAGGTGATGGCACCGCGCCGGGTCGAGGTGATGCGCTCCTGCAGCTGGCCCATCTCCGACGCCAGGGTCGGCTGGTAGCCTACTGCCGAGGGCAGGCGGCCGAGCAGCGCGGACACTTCCGAACCGGCCTGGGTGAAGCGGAAGATGTTGTCGACGAAGAGCAGGACGTCCTTGCCCGAGGTGTCGCGCAGCTGCTCGCACTGGGTCAGGGCCGACAGCGCGACGCGCAGACGGGCGCCGGGCGGCTCGTTCATCTGGCCATAGACCAGCGAGCAGCGGCTGGCGCCGGGCTTGACCGCAGGATGCCCATTGGCGTCCCACTTGGTGTGGCCCTTCTCATCCTTCTCGGTCACGATGACGCCGGACTCGATCATCTCGTTCCACAGGTCGTTGCCTTCGCGGGTACGCTCGCCGACGCCGGCGAACACCGAGAAGCCGCCGTGGTGCTTGGCCACGTTGTTGATCAGCTCCATCAGGATGACGGTCTTGCCCACGCCGGCACCGCCGAAGAGGCCGATCTTGCCGCCCTTCACGTAGGGCGCGAGCAGATCGACGACCTTGATGCCGGTGGTCAGGATCTCGGTCTCGGGGT
>JFJP01040602.1_pt1 | contig 24252 bp, 25 predicted proteins | sample 431651 | NCBI WGS metagenome assembly JFJP01 (sample SAMN02602958, study PRJNA72255) | Microbial mat metagenome, whole genome shotgun sequencing project. | biome: fresh water; feature: sink hole; material: water; isolation source: purple microbial (photo- and chemosynthetic) mats found in...
TGGAGCCGACCACAATGCCGCTGACGACGATTTGAAAAAAATAACTCATCAGACTCCTTTCACCGTGTAAAAAGCGATTGTCGTTTTAACCGTAGTTGATTGGCCATCCTGGTACTGGAAGGTTGCTTCAACCTCTTTTTTATCGATTGATTGGTCGTAAAGCGCATCATACAGGTTCTGATATCTTTCCTGTACATATTTACGACGGATTTTTCCTGTTTTGGTCAGTTCACCGTCATCCACATCCAGCAGTTTATAGAGAAGAGCAAACCGTTTAATCCTGAAATATTCCTTTTCTGCCCGTGAATTGACATCCAATACTTCCTTCATAATCAGCTCGGCAACCTCAGGTTTGCCGGATAAATCCATATAGGTTGAAAAAGAAATACCTCTGTCCTCAGCCCATTTTCCCACAACCACAGGATCAATATTGAGCAGACAGGCCACAAAATCTTCTTTGTTCCCGTAGATGACGGCTTCTTTGATATAGGGGCTGAATTTGAGGGCATTTTCAAGGAACATGGGAGAGAACATATCCCCTTTTTTATTGTGCATGACATCGGAAATCCGGTCAATGACGACCAGGTGGCCGTGTTCATCAATAAATCCTGCATCCCCTGAGTGAAGCCATCCGCCTTCCAGGAGTTCTGCCGATTTTTCAGGCAGTTCAAAATATCCGGGAGTGACGGAATCGGATTTGGAAAGGATTTCCCCGATGTCGGAAATCTTACACTGGGTCCCGGGCAGGGGTTTTCCCACGGTCTCCGGCCGGATATCACCATCTCTGTGCATGTAAGCGATACCGACGATTTCCGTTTGACCATAAATCTGCTTTAAATTCACCCCGATGGCCTGGTAAAAGGTAAAGAGTTCCGGGCCCAGGGCAGCCCCGCCGGTATAGGCTCGCCGCAGGCGTAAAAAACCGATCTGGTTGACCAGGGGTCTGAAAATGATCTGCTTTCCCAGCCATGCTTTGATTTTCAGTCCCACCGACATGGATTTGCCGCTCATCCGATAATTGGCGGCTTTCAGACCGACTTTCATAAAATAATCATACAGGAATTTATTCAGCCAATAGGATTGGTCGATCTTTAGCCAGATCTGGGACCGGATGGCTTCATAAATTCTTGGGGCTCCGAACATGAAATGGGGTCCGATTTCCTTTAAATCCGACATAGCGGTTTCAACGGATTCCGGGAAATTAAGGGTAATTCCCGTGGCCATGGCCACTCCAAAGGAATTCATCTGCTCTCCAATCCATGCAAATGGCAGAAAAGAGACATATTCATCCGTGGGCTCCAGGTGATCGACCTCAGTAAGCTGGACCCCCATGTTGATATAATTCTTATGGGTCAGCATGGTCCCCTTGGGCAGACCCGTGGTTCCGGAGGTGAGGCAGAGATGACAGACATCATCGGGTTTGCCCTGATCCACAAGGGATTCAAACAGACCAGGATTTTTTTCATGTTCCATATCCCCCAGCCTGTACAGTTCCTGGATATTAATGAACCAGTCATCGGACATGTATTCCCGCATGCCCCGGGGGTCTTCGAAAATAACCTTTTTGACATTGGGGATCTGATCCCGGACATCCAGCACCTTATCCACCTGTTCCTGGTTATCACAGAAAACAGCCGTGATTTTCAGGGTTTGAAGAATCTGGGCGATTTCCTGGGGCATGCTGGTCTGGTAGATCCCTGCGGACACAGCCCCGATGGAATGGGCGCCAATGGCGGTAAACAAAAGTTCCGGGATATTGTCGCTGATGAGGGCAATGGTGCTGCCTTTCCCAAGTCCTATGGCTCTAAGGCCCAGAGCGGTTTTCCGGACATGATCATAATAATCCTGCCAGGTATAGGTGTTCCAGATCCCGAAATCCTTTTCTCGTAAAGCCGGACGGTTGGGGCTGGTTTTAACCCGCCATCGAAGCAGTTGGGGGATAGAGTATGTAAGCAGGTGTTTGGTGTCAGTCATTTTAAATTAACCCTCTCCAATATAAGCTTCAATTACTTTAGGATTTTGGGCAACCTCTTCAGGGGTTCCCGAACCGATAAGCTCGCCAAAATCCAGGACATAGATCCTGTCGGAAATATCCATGACAACGCCAAGATCATGCTCCACCAGCACCACGGTAATTTGGCGTTCCTTTTGAATGTCCATGACAAACCGGACAATATCTTCTTTTTCTTCCTGGTTCATCCCGGCCATGGGCTCGTCAAGAAGCAGGATATCCGGTGCAAGGGTCATTGCACGGGCCACCTCGACTTTTTTTTGTAACCCATAGCTTAAGTTTCCGACAAGGCTTTTTCGATAGGGCTCAAGCTCCATAAAGTCTATGATGTCCTCGACATAGGTCCTGTTTTCCGCCTCAATCCGGGATGCCTTGCCATAAAAGAAAACCGCCTGTAGAAAACTGTATTTCAGGTTCTGATGGCGTGCCAGAAGAAGGTTGTCTAAAACCGTCAGGCCTGAAAATAGTTCCAGGTTCTGAAATGCCCTTGCAATTCCCATATTGGAGATCTCATGGGGGGATGCATGGGTTAGCTTTTTATCTTTGTAGAGGATGTCACCCCGGGTTGGATGGTAAAATCCGGATATGCAGTTGAGCATACTGGTTTTACCTGCACCATTGGGGCCGATGATGGATGTGATCAGACCCGGCTCGATGGTCATATTGACATCGGTTAGTGCCTTAAGTCCGCCAAAGGAGAGTGTAACGTCTGTAATTGTTAAATGTGCCATATAATATCCAAATTCTTTAAATTGGATTAAAGGAAACCTGCTTCGAAATAATCCTCCATAATAAATCAGCCTTTCAGTGTCAAGATAAAAACCATGTTTCAAACAAAGTAGATCTGATTTCAGGCATAGTCTGTTTTTATTTTCTGCCGGTCGATGGTTCCGTTTTCTGCTTTGGGCAGATCTTTGATAAACTCAACATATCTTGGCTTTTTATAACCTGCAATGAGGGACCCGCAGAATTTTATCAAGTCCTCTCTAGTCAGGCTTTTACCGGGGTTGAGCGAGCAGACCGCTTTAATGCCTTCTCCGAATTTGGGATCAGGCACGCCGAAAACACAGACTTCTCGAACAGCTTCATGCTTCAGGATGGCTTTTTCCACCTCTGCCGGAAATACATTTTCTCCTCCGGGTTTGATCAATTCTCTTTCTGCTTTCCGGCCTTTAAAAAATAAAAAGCCTTCAGAATCCATCATTCCGAGATCTCCGGTGTGGTGCCAACCTTCCCTGAATGTAAGGGCATTGACGTCTTCTGCATTCCAGTAGCCCTGGAACACCAGAGGTCCCCGGACCACAATTTCCCCTGTGGCCCCTGTCGGCACAAAATTGTCAAACTCATCGGCAATCTTGATATTGGCAAGTGCCGATACAGCACCAGCCGATCCTGGTTTTTTAAAATATTCGGCAAATGTGATCAGTCCTGAGGTTTCGGTCTGTCCATACATGGTCCAGAATTTGGACCGGGTACAGGACTCCCATTTTTTGGCTGTTTCAGGTGTTTCAAGCCCTGCTGCTATTTCAAGGCTTGAAAGATCAAATTTAGCGTCCTGCATGGCGTCCATCAGGTTGGATAATATGGGCGGGAAGGAACCAAAAATAGTGACTTTTTGTTCCTGGATAAGGGCTAAGGTTTTCTTTGGATCAAATTTTTCCTGTAAGATATTTTTACCACCGGCCTGAAGTATTCCTAAGCTCATATTGATGCCCATGATGTGAAATAATGGCAATATGTTCAGATAGGCTTTGGTTCTGTCAAGACCGTAGGTCTGGATAATCTGCTGATTGGAAAGGATGATGTTCTCCTGAGACAGGACAGCTCCCCTGGGTTTTCCCTGCACAGCCGCCGTATGAATGATGATATACGGGTCCTTCTGACCAATGGGGCAGGGGTCTTCAAGGGGAGGGCAATCATAAAGAGCTGAAAAATCCTTGTCTTCATCCACCACATAACAGTGCTTGATATATGAAAAAGATGTTGCAGCGGCTTTTGCCTGGTCTGCCATTTCACTGTCGCAGAGAATAACTGTGGGGGTTGTGTCTTCAATGATATGAAAGACTTCATCCCGGCTCAGGCGTCTGTTGATGAGTACCAGCACAAGATTAAGGGCGGATGCGGCACCGAGCAGGTGGAAGAAAACCGGATGATTTTTGCATAAAACGGCTATTCTGCTTTTGGCAGGAAGGTTCAGGCTTTTAAGACCGTTTGCCAGACTCGCGGTTTGCATGAAAAGATCAGTATAGGAGATATCTTTGTCGTTCCAGTGAATGGCGCAGGAGGCGCCATTATAAAGCGCATTTTTTTCAAAGATGTCAAAACAGGTCAGGTTATGAAGACCGTTCATGAAGCATGACTCCTTTCTAATTCATTTTTTACAAACTTTTCAGGAACTCAACTTCTACATGAGCCTGCGCAAACCAAACGAGCGCTCAGTCTCAATTCATACTCACTAATAATTTAATTTGTTCAGGTTTGTCAAAGACTTTTTTTTATTTTTTTTCCGCCGGGAAAAATACTGTAAAAACTGAAAATCCGGAACCGAGACAATCTTCAGTGGTTTTGCAGAATCTGCATTTTTCTATATCGCCCGGACAGATCTCTTCCTTATGTTCCAGGAGGAAACGGCACCGTTGAGATTTCATTTTCAGGACAAATCCATGGCGATCTGAAAAAATCTTTATCCTCAGAAGATCCGCCCCTTTTCCTCCGGCATTAAAAGAATAAGGCGTTTTGGTGGAATATAGAAGAGTCTCCTGCGTACTGAAAAACCCTTCAAAAATTCTTTTTTGAGCATCTTCTTCAATTCCGACCCCAAAATCATGAACTGTGAAAAGAACGCCTGCATCTTTTTTTGTTATGGAAATATCTATTTTCCCATTATCCGGGGTGTTTTCTATGGCATTCTTGATGATCCCGGTCATCATTTTGGAAATGATTTCTTCAGGCAGACGAAGATCCGGCAGATCCTGATCCACAGAAGTCTGAATCTGGACTTTCCTGTATTCAAACTGGGGTTTGAGGGCTGCAAAAAGGCCATAGAAATAATCGGGGAAATGAATCGGTTTGAAAACAATGGATCTGGGACCGAATCTGTCATCAATCAGTTTTCTGACGGATTGTTCGATCTGATCAGAACCCAGATTTTTTTGGATCAGGGTTTCAAGCTCATCCTGGCAGGCTTCAAACATTCGGAGTAAGAGGGTCTGGGCTGAATAGGTTTTGTCATCCATGATATCAGCCGTTTCATCCTGGATATCGACAATCCTGTTCAGGTTTCTCTCAATCCTGTCGAGGGTGGCATCTATTTTGATCTGGGGGAATGACTCCAGTTTCTTTTTCAGAATCTGCAGGGAGCCTGTAAGGACGGCCACAGGGGTTTTCAATTCATGGGAAAGGTGGTTGATTGCTTTGCCCTTGGCCCGGTTCATGGAGGCCACATCCCGGTAGGCATCCCGGACAGCTTCCGAGAACCTTGCATTTTCGATGGAGATGGCACAGGTACCGGCAATCATGGTCATAAGTTCCATGTCATGATAATCAAACAGGTTTTGTTTTTTGTTGATGGCACAGAGAACACCGATAATTCGATCGTCACTTCTAATGGGCACTTCCAGAAGGCTCCGGGTTTTATAGCCTAGTCTTTCATCCCGTTCCGGGTAAGCCTTCAGGAGTTTTTCAGCATCATTCACCAGGGCATACTCACCAGTCCTGATGATTTCCCCGGCAAGGATGGAGGACGCCGGAAACCGGAAAGTTTTGGCTCTTCTGTCCGTATCGGAATCATCATAGGCGCCACCTTTGAAAAAAAGCTCATCCCGGATTTCATCATACAGCAGAATAAGTGCCCCTTCGGTGTTCAGAAGGGCTTTGACTTCCTTTGAGATATAGGTCATCAGGTCTTCAAGCTCTGGATATTCCGGAAGAACCGCACTGATTCTCATGATGGTTTTATTGTTGGCTTCAAGCCGTTTTTCTTCTGTGATATCTCTCAAAATGACAAAGGTCTGGGTGGATTCAGTTTTTGGGTCCGAATAAGAAGCGGCTCTGAGGACGACATCCAGGATTTTGCCCGATTTTGTCAGGCGTTGGGTCACATAGCGGTTTAAATCGTTATTTTCATGGAATTGATTGATTATCAGGCTGGTTTCAGCCTTCAGTTCGTCCGGGACAAAGGGGACGTAACTGCCCATCAGTTCATCCAGTGTCCATCCGAAAGTGCTTGTAAAAGACGGGTTGACGTAGGACACAAGGCCATTGTCATCATACACAACAATGGGGTAGGGGACAAATTCAAGAATTTTCCGGTAGACCCGGTAGAGCTCCCTTGTTTTTCTTGACGCTATTTTTTCTTCCGAAACATCCTGGAGGGTTTCAACGGCACCGGCAATATCTCCATTGCCGTCGGTAAAGGTGGAGGCCGAAAAATAAAGCCATTTTCCGCCTTCACCCAGATCCTGGAAAAAATCAGTTCCGGCAAATCTCTCTTTTCCCTTGGAGGACCGGTCATATTTTAATCCATAATATTCAACAATTTCAGCATCCGAAGACCGATCGATAATGAGGTCAGCCATGACCGGGCGGAGGCTTGAATAAAACGCTCGCCATTGATCCTTTGTGCCGATCACCTCTTTGCCCGAAAGTCCGGAGAGTTCTTCAAGGGCCTGGTTAAAATGGGTGATGGTATGGTTTTTATCCAGAACAAATATGGGGATGGGCGCTTTGAATATGATATTGTTCAGAACTTTATTTTCTTTTTCCAGCTTTTTTAATCTGGCTTCAAGTTCGAATATACGGTCTTCACTATTCTTCATAAATAAAACTCCAAAAGACTTTACAAGATTGAATGATCCTCGTATAACAATTTTTATGATTTTGAAGATCTTATATGTTCTTTGCCCTAATCAGCCGGGTGGGCTTCATTTGGCTACACTATATAAAATCATTGATTGAAATTGCAAGGATTTTAAAGGTAAAAGAAACAAATGTCAGATACTACCATCAAAACAGAAATACTGATTCATGATCTGAAGGTTCCCCTTTCCGTTATCGATGCCGGAGCCAAATCCCTTCTCAATCGACAGGATACCTATGGCCCCTTGACAGATAAACAGATCAAGGTGCTCAAAAGAATTATCCGGAACGCTCTGACAACTCAGAGACTTGTAAATGATGTGCTGGAGCTGGGGCGGTCCAGGGAAGGGGTTATGATCACAAAAGATTTTTATATTTCTTCCCTTGTGATGGCGGTTCTGATTGAAATATTCGACCTTGCTGACCCCGGAGCCGTGGATATACTCCGAAAGGCTCAATCCTATGAAGAACTGAACCGGTTCGCAAGAGAGTGCGGTGTTAAACTGGATTTTGATTCAAAGGTCTGGAAAACCATCGTTCATCTGGATGAAGCCAAGGTCCGGCAGATTTTACGGAATCTGGTAACCAATGCATTTAAATATAAGGAAGCTTTTGTAGAGATTTCCGGCAGTATTGAAGGTAAACTGCTCACATTGCGCGTAAAGGATGACGGCAGGGGAATTCCGCCTTCAGACCACCAGAAAATTTTCAAAACCTATTTTACTACCGGATCATCCCTTGACAGCGCCATCAGCAGTCATGGTCTTGGCCTTGCCGGCGTCATGGTTCTCTTGAAGGATATGGGGGGAGACCTGAATTTGAATTCCAATGACGGTAAAGGTGCTGAATTTATAGTAAAAATTCCTCTGTAGGAGTGTTCTGTCAGAGTTATTCCATTTTCTGGATGTCGTCCCGCGCCGACATCTGCTTTTCATCAAATTCATCCCAGAAGGCCCTGTCTTTCTTTCGCCATCCCTCTCCAAACAATTTGTCAAAGACTGGTTTCAAAAGAGAGAACCATTTTACATGGGTGTTCTTGCCTTGTTGTCTGGCATTCAATATATCGGCCACATAGAGCGTGATATCACTGAGCTTATCTTTCGGGACATAGGCATCAGCCCCCTGCTCAATGGAAATTTTAAGATTGTCCGGTGTCAGCGCATGGGCGGTCAGCATCAGGGCTGGGATGTCAATTTTATGGGTGATTTTTAAAAGGTCATACCCTTTAACCCCCATGATATCCAGAACAGCTACATCATAGATATTGTTTTTTAAAAGGGAAACAGCTTCATCAAAAGTTGAGGCTTTATCCACCGCGCACATGTACAGCATCTCTTCAAGGGTATCGAGGATATCGGGTTCATCATCCACCACAAGGACTTTTTTATTTTCAAGAATGCTTTCGCGGTTCATAAAGACCTCCAAGGTTATCTTTCACCAAACCATGGATTAGTTTATTTGAAATTTTTTAATAATTCAATAACATATTCAATATCCGCCATTGTATGAGAGGCATTGATCTGGAACCGGATGGTCTCATCGCCCCTGGGGACTACAGGAAAGGTCAATCCCACCACGAGAACCCCATGATCAAACAAATATTTTACAAGGTCCTGAGTTTTCTTTGTGTCCCTGATCATTAAGGGAACAACCGGGTGGGGGCCGGGGATGGATTCTTTGCCCTGATCTGTGAGTCCTTTGCGGAACTGGCCTGTTCTTTCCTTCAGGTTTTTCAGGAGGGCAAGACCTTCTTTGCCATCACAGATATCCATGGCTTTCACCGCAGCCGCACAATCTGCAACACTTAAGGGATTGGTGTAAATATAAGTATCGGCCTTCTGGCGGACAGCTTCGATGAGGGTGGGGCTACCTGCAATAAATCCTCCATTGACGCCAAAGGCTTTCCCAAAAGTGCCGATAATGATGTCCGGCGAGGCGCCGCAAAAATCCGGAGTGCCGCGTCCTTTATCGCCATAGGCGCCGATCCCGTGGGAATCATCCACCACGGTAATGACGCCGTCTTTGAACTTTTCATCATAGTCCTTGCACACCTCATTGATCTCGTGGATGGGGGCAAAATCCCCCCTCATGCTGAAGATCCCGTCAAATATGACCACGACCCGTTCCATGTCCAAAGGGATTTCATCCAGGCAGCGCTTCAGGTCGGTCATGTCATTGTGTTTGTAGATGGCTTTGTTTTTGCTGGGGATATTGCTGATTCTCATGGCCCGGATAATGCTGTTGTGGTTGAGCTGGTCCCCGATCCAGAAGGTTTTGGCATGGGAAATGGACAGGGCCAGACCGCAGTTGGAAGTATAAGCGGAATTGAAAATTTTGGCCGCTGGTTTACCCACAAAGGCCGCTACCCGTTTTTCAAGAGCAACATGATGGATAAATGTGCCGTCGATGAATCGTACCGCACCCGGCCCGACCCCGAATTCATGGGTGGCCTTGTCTGCAGCAGCTACAAGATCGGGATGCTGGGAAAGGGAAAGATAGGAATTGGAATTCAGCCGGATAAATTCTTTATCGCTCCCGACGAGCTTATACCGAGGGCCTTTGGGGCCATTGGGCGGAATATAGGTTTCAATGATTCTTTCCGGAGCCTTGGCCCGGCCTTCTGCTTTGAGTGAGTCAAGTTCCTGTGAAAGAGATAGGTCAAGTTTGTCGAGGGTCATTTTTTTCTCCTGTAAAAAGTGAAACCATCTTCAAGGAGAATTCCAACAACCTCTTTCAGGTTTTTATTGAGTTCATCCAAGGTTTCACCCTGAGTATGCGCTCCCGGGAAACCTGGAACATAACCCACATAAAGGCCTGTATCCGAACATTTTTCCACGATGGCTGTAAATGCTTTCATGTTGTTAATCTCCAATGATTTCATTCAACCCGTCAATGATGAGAGCCAATTCTTTTTTACCCCTTAATATTCCGGCCATTCTTTCAATTCCGATGAAAAGTCTTCTTCTTTTCAAAAATATGGAAAAATAAAGCGAGTAAAGAGCAAGTCTTTTTTTAAAGTCCGGTAGGTGTGATTGATAAACGATTTACATATATTGATCAAAAAAAGCATAGTCAACATCAAATATGGTTTTTGGTTTTAGGCCAATTTCTTCTTTTTCCATCATGTCAATCAGCATTTCAGCATCAATCAACTCAATCGGTGGTGCACCATCTCTAACGGCTTCTCTTTTTGCGTCTTCGGAAAAGTTGCCGGTAGTAATCATGATGCCTTTGTCAGCTCTGCCAATCATTGCATTTCTTAAATCCCCAACCTTGGCACGGGAAACGGTTCCTTGATAACGTTTGCATTGGAAGATAACTTTAAAGCTAACAAAAGGATTTAATTGCAATGTTCCAAAACCATCGATACCACCATCTTTTCCTTTTGGCGTAACTGAAACATTTTCAAAACCATAGACTCTTAAAATGTATTTACAAAGCTTTTCAAACCCTTCAGGAGATATATTGTGCAAAACTTTAAGCAATAATCCTCTATGTGAAGTCCCGCTATATTCAATTATCTTTTCTTTTTCAATTTCTTCTGTTTCGGTTTTTTTGGAAGCTCCTTGTTTTTCTTTTCGTTCTTCTGTATGGATGGTCACCCATTTTTTAAATAATTCTCTGCCATCGGCTTCAGTTAGTTTCGTATCTCTGCCTTTTTTTGTAAGCTGCCAAATTCCCCTTTTTTCAGATGAAAGCAAACCCTCCCACACAAGGTATTGACGAGCCCAGCAAACCTGATTATGGAAACGCGGTGTACCTGATTCCATCAGTTTTTCTTTTTGCTCATCTGAAATTTTTAAATTTGTGGCTATTAGATCTGAGACTTCACGAGGTGATCCTGAATCGCCAAGTTCTCTTAGGGCATCCAATAAAGGACCCATCCACAAAACGAATTCTGCTTTTTTATTTTTCCGTTGTGCCATGGTGTTCTCTTTCGCTTTCGGTTAACAAGTCCATACCCTCTATGCCCAATCCAGGATCACCTTTCCGGAATTCCCGGATCGCATGACCTCAAACCCTTTTTCAAATTCCGTGTAATGGAATTTGTGGGTGATCAAAGGGGATATATCCAGGCCGGACTGGAGCATGCTGGTCATTTTGTACCACCTTGTTCCAGTCGATTTCGGTTTTTTCGGGCATGATGCCGAGAAGGGCAATTTTACCGCCATGGCACATATTGTCCAGGATGGAATTCAAGGCTGCCGGGCTGCCGGACATTTCCATGGCCACATCAAATCCTTCCTTCATGCCCAGGTCCTTCTGGACATCGGCAATGCTCTGCTTTGTGACGTCCACGGCCAGGGTGGCGCCGGCTTTTTTGGCAAGATCCAGGCGGTAGGGATTGATATCCGTTACCACCACATACCTTGCGCCGGAATGCTTGGCAATGGCTGTGGCCATGCATCCGATGGGGCCTGCGCCCGTGATGAGGACATCTTCTCCCAGGACATCAAAGGAAAGGGCCGTATGGGTGGCATTGCCCAGGGGATCAAAACAGGCCAGGACATCGAGAGGAATGGTTTTATTGCAATACCAGACATTGGTGACCGGGATGGCCAGGTATTCGGCAAAGGCGCCGGGCCGGTTGACACCCACGCCTCTGGTGTCGCGGCAGAGATGGCGCCGCCCGGCCAGGCAGTTGCGGCAATGGCCGCAGACGATGTGGCCTTCGCCGGACACCAGGTCGCCGGGTTTGAAATCCTTCACATGGGAGCCTATTTTTTCAATGGTTCCCACATATTCATGGCCGATGTGCATGGGAACGGGAATGGTAGCCTGGGACCATTTGTCCCAGTTGTAAATGTGGACATCGGTTCCGCAGATAGCGGTTTTCAGGATTTTGATAAGAACCTCGTTGTGGCTGATTTCGGGAACAGGAACATCTTCCAGCCACAGGCCCTTTTCTGATTTTGCCTTTACCAGTGCTTTCATTGATTTCATGATATCCATATCCGGTTGCGGTATCAGGGTTTGAAAAAATTGGCCATTACAGGCTCATGAAGGCTTTTATTGAAGCGGGTATTCAAAGGGTGACATTTTGAAAGCAGCATAAAAGTAACCGGGGCTTTCAGGTCCTGAACCTCTTCACTCAGGCTGTCATAATTTCCCCCACCCTTGGAAATAATGAGATCCGATTCATCGGCAAGCCCCTGCACCTTTGGAGAACACCTTTTTAACAGGGTTCCGGGAAAGGGTCCGTCAATGCCGTTTTCCATGATGGTCGCCACTTTATCAAGTCCGGCATCTTCGGCTTCTTTCAGGGTTGCATCATTCAGGGTGGGAAGGCTTCGCACAACAAAGACAATATTCACATCATATTGTTTTTTCAGGGTCTGAATGAACAACCGGTCAAATACGATTTCTCCGGCATTGTCTGCCAGATATAGAATCTGTCTGGTTTTTGAAAGCTGTCGGCAAAATTGCTCAAAAGCATCCTTTGGCAGGGGAGCTTCAAGTTTTTCCACGATGAATTTTTCCAGAGAAGAAAGTCCTCCCGGCATCATGATATCCATGGAATTCCCCAGGATGGCAATCTTTGCAGCAGTATACAGGGGATCGGCAGACTCTTCGACCAATTTTTCCAGAAAGGGAAGGTGGTTTAATGCCTGGGTGTTAAGATGGGTTTTTTCCTTAAGAAATGGGTCCGGATCATGAACCGCTTTTGTGATGAGGGTCATGATGGTTTCAATAATGACCGGGCTCGTTTGATTCCAGTTCATCCCTCTTAGGCCGGGGATTTTCAAAATTTCGGAAAAGAGGTTTTGTTCTGCCTCTGCCGAAAGAGAGAGATTGCGGATGGCTTTTATGGTCATGTTGAGAATGCAGGGAATACAGTCCGGTTGAATCAGCATGGGAATCTCCTTTCTGGTTTAAAAAAAATCATGAATAACAGCGGATGCCACTTTTAATCAACGTCAGGACCTGTTCTTTTTTTTCAGGGAAGGGATATCCCTCATAGCTCTGGCTCAAGAGAAGCCTGCCGTCTGGCCCTGCCCAGTAATTTCCGTCATGATCAAAACAGATTCGGGAGGTAACCTCCAGAGCTTCAAGGGTCTCATAGATTTCCAGGAGCTGTCCTTTGGGAGACATGCGGTCAAGTTCATTTATTCGGGCGTTCTGATAATAAATAGTCCCGGGTCTGGGTGTAAAGGGCCGGGACCGGATATAATGGGGATTGATAAGATTCAACACCTTTGCTGTGTTCAATGCATGGTCTTTTGAATGGGTTTTTCCGCCAAGACCGGGCATCCAGTATTCCGACACCTGAAAGCCTGCTTCCATTGCTTTTTTACCGCCTTTGACATGGTCTTCCGGGGTTGATCCTTTTTTTACGGTTTTCAGCAAATCCGCATCACCGGTTTCAAGGCCAATATGAATCCGGTTAAGACCGGCTTTTCGAATGCGAACCAGGTCTTCGATTGGTTTTCGTGCAATGGTTCTGGAGCGGCCATAGGAGGTGATTCTTTCAATGGAAGGAAAGATTGTTCTAAGATGTGTGAGAACTTCGACCAGGTCTTCGGTCTTCATGATAAGGCTGTCGGCATCCTGGAGAAAAGCGGTTTTTCCCCCGGCAACAAGAAAACTGATGAGCATCCCCACACCGGTATGGAAATTCAAGCCCGGCGTTTTTCTGAGGAATTCGGACACAACAGAAGATGTAATGACCCCATCCCGGCCTGATGTGATGGAGATTTCCGCTAATTCAAGGCTGATGCGGTGCATGGCATCGATGTCACCAATGATTTCAGAAGGAGGGCGGAGTTCAAATTTTTCCCCTTTATACATGGCGCAGAAGGTGCAATGGTTCCAGGGGCAGTTGCGCGTCAGCCGGACCAGAAGGGAAGAACTGCCGCCTTCGCTGGGCGGCCGGTATTCACCGGTTTCAAAATGATACGGATCGGTTATGGCATGCTGCATGGATTCACCTTCCAATTCCGATAAAGCTGTTTGGTTTTTTATTTTCTTCATGGTATTTCATTGACTTAAACGATACAACAATCAGGGATCAAACAAAAGGGCTTTTAACAGGATATTGCAATAATGGGGGGTCCAGGGTAGAGTTGATCATCCTGATTCACCCTGAATCTTTTAACGTTGTAACCATGGCAACGGTCGGTTATGGCGATATCCACCCGACCCATCAATCCACCCGGCTTCTCGCCATGTTTATTATTATTTTCGGCGGTGGCGCTTTTATCGGGTTTGTTGCCAATGCCACAGAACTGATGCTGTTGCGAAGGGATGCCGCCCAGAGGATGAAAAAGCAGAATATTGTCCTGGGTGTTTTTTTCACCGAGATCGGATACCGGCTGCTGGGGCTTTTTTCTTCCTGTGATAAGAACAGGGATAATTTCCCCGACCTTAAAAAAATTGATATCAATTCTTCTGTAGCTCAATTGTCTGCCCTGATCAAAGGTCTGAAACAATACGCCGGAAAGGTGGAAATTGGAAAACTGGATCTGGAAAAACTGAATCAGTTTTTAAGCGCAAAACATCATTTTATTCTGAATCTTTTAGAAAACCCAGTGATCGTTGAGCATGAAGGCTTTACAGAACTTCTTTTGTCCGTGGCCCATATCAATGAAGAACTCAGAAGCAGGGAGAACCTGACCATGCTTCCCAAAGCCGACCTGAATCATCTTGCAGGGGATATGAACCGGGGGTATGCCTTGTTGATCGAAGAATGGCTTGTTTATCTCATTCACCTGAAAACCAATTATCTGTATCTGTATTCGCTGGCGGCAAGAAAGAATCCCTTTAACCCGGAAGCTTCCACAATCATTAAAGATCTGTGACCAGGATGCCCAAGGGGTCTTGGGATTATTGGTCGGCAGCTTCATAAACCGATAAAAGAAACAGCGTTGCAAAGGGCTGGAGCAGAATAAAACCGATAAAGGAGGACCCGCCGATGGCTGTCAGGGCAAAAAAGAGAATAAAGACGATGATATGGTCCATCATATGGGAACCACTGACCATGGCCGTGCTTTTTTTGACGGCCTCGATAATCCCGTATTGCTTATCCACCATGAGGGGGATCATGTAAAGACAGGTATATCCTACGATCAAAGTGAAGATAAGACCGGGTACTACCAGGATGGTAAAGCCGATGAGGCTGATAACAAAGACGATGAGGGTGAAACCAAAAAGGGGTAGAAACAACCCCATCTTGGAAAAAACATCTTGGACCTTTGGTTCTTTGTTGTATCGCATGAGCTGGAGAAGGGAATGGGTATAGCCGGCAAACGCCACGGGTGCGAGGATTCCGATAGAAACAACACTGACGGCGGCAGCGACAAGGGTGATCAGAATCAAAGATAAAGCATTGCTGATGCAGTGTTTCCAGGCAGTTTCTACATGATATTTGATGTCCATTCTTTTTTCCTTTGTTTTCAGAGGTTAAATATTTTAGTATAGTAACCGAAAAAAAAAGGCTTCGTCAACAAAAAGGGTAAAATTATCTTGACAGAGAAGAGATGAAACGACCATATTAATCTGAAAAAATATGAATTCAATTAAATTTATGGAGGACAGGATGGAAATTAAAGTTACCCGGACCGCAGAGAACAGGACAAGACCAAAGGATTCAGCTTTGGGATTCGGCCAGGTGTTTACGGATCATATGTTTGTCATGGACTATTCAAAGGATGCGGGCTGGCATGATGCCCGAATTGTCCCTTATGCTGATTTCAGCATTGCACCGTCTGCCATGGTGTTTCATTATGGCCAGGCCATTTTCGAGGGACTCAAGGCCTATAAGACCCCGGATAAGAAGATCTGCCTGTTCCGGCCAAAGGACAATTTTGAAAGAATGAACCGGTCTGCCAAAGGGATGTGCATTCCTGAGATTGATATTGAGTTTGTCATGAAAGCCATGAAACAATTGATTCTCCTGGAAGAAAAATGGATACCCGAAACCGTGGGCACCTCCCTTTATATAAGGCCCACCATCATTGCCACCGATCCTTTCCTGGGTGTCCGAGCGTCCAACACCTATAAGTTTTTTATCATTCTGTCTTCTGTGGGCGCCTATTATGCCGAAGGGTTGAACCCGGTAAAAATATGGGTTGAAAAGCATTATGTCAGGGCGGTCCGGGGCGGAGTCGGGGAATTTAAAACAGCCGGCAATTATGCGGCCAGCCTTATTGCATCAGAAAAGGCCAAAAAAGAGGGCTATGCCCAGGTTCTATGGCTGGATGCCATTGAACGGAAATATATCGAAGAAGTCGGTGCCATGAATATCTTTTTTCTCATGAAAGATGAATTGGTCACCCCCAACCTGAGCGGGAGCATTCTGCCGGGAATCACCCGGTATTCTGTCATTGCCCTGGCAAAGAAATGGGGTATGACCATGAATGAAAGAAAAATCAGCATTGATGAAGTGTTCGAAGCCCATGCATCGGGACGGCTCCTGGAAGTGTTCGGTTCCGGAACGGCAGCCGTCATTTCTCCTGTGGGTGAGATCCGGTATGGAGATAAGACAATTTCCATCGGGAACGGCATACCCGGCAAAACCGCCATGAAATTTTATGATGCATTGACGGCAATTCAATACGGAAAGGCAGAAGATACGGAAAGCTGGATTCAAATCATCGGCTGATTCTTTTTAAAATAATTTTGAAAGAAAAAGATCAGACGGGTTTTTTATTGCCTGAATATGAACGAGCGCTCAATCATTTTTGGGCGGCTCTTAACCGGAATTTGGAGAGAATATGGCAACAAAACAAGGTATCACACCCATAGGGAAAAGAATCAAAAAAGCCCGGCTGGATAAGAAGATCAGCCTTGAGACCATGGCCAATGAAACCGGTCTGTCAAAAGATGCGCTCATGCACATAGAAGCAGGGGAAAAAAGGCCGTCCGTCGGGAATCTGCTTCAGATTTCAAGGGCACTTCATATTGATTCGAGCTTTCTTTTAAAAGATCAGGATGAAGCCCTGGAAGAAAGATCAAAAGCCTACACCAAAAGAACTGATAATTATGCCTACACCTCCCTCACGCCCAATGCCGAGAATAAACACTTAAAAGCCTTCAGAATTGTCATTGAAGCAGAGAAAAGCCATGACGGTGTAGGATTTCAGCACGAAGGCGAGGAATTTGTATATGTGCTGAAAGGTGCAGTTGAATATCAGGTCGGAGATCATGTCAATGTGTTGAAAAAAGGGGACAGTCTTCATTTTAATTCAGGTATCAAGCATGATTTGAAAAATACCGGCAAAACCGATGCAGAACTCATTGTCGTGGTGTATGCACCTTAAGTGTTCGGACAAATAAGGGGAGAAAGGGCATGTTATTCAAGCTTACGGATGAACAATTGATGATCCAGAATATGGTCAGAGAATTTTCCCGGAAAGTGGTTGGGGCTACTGCGGCGGAAAGGGACAAGACCAAAGAATTTCCGGCTGAAAATTTCAGGCAGATGGGGGAACTCGGGCTCATGGGAATGATGATTCCGGAAAAATACGGTGGCGAATCTGCCGACACCATTTCCTATATCCTGGCTCTGTCTGAAATTGCCTATTCCTGTGCCTCTACGTCTGTTGTCATGTCTGTTCAGAATTCCATTGTATGCGAAAGCCTTTATAAATTCGGGACTGAAGAGCAAAAACAAAAATATCTGGTGCCGCTTGCCTCCGGAGAAATGATCGGTGCCTTCGGCCTGACCGAACCTGAAGCCGGATCAGATCCGGTGAGCCAGCAGACAACGGCGGTCAAGGATAAGGACGGCTGGATCATTAATGGAATCAAGCGGTTTATTACCTCGGGCAAATATTCCAAAGTGGTTCTGATCACGGCCAAAACAGATGAAAGCAAAGGCCATCGGGGGATCAGTTGTTTTGTCATTCCCAAAGGCACACCGGGTCTTATGGTCGGTCATATGGAAGATAAGATGGGGCTTCGGGCCTCGGACACCACAGATTTGATCCTGGAAAACTGCCGGGTGCCGGAAAACCAGATGCTGGGTAAAGAAGGGGATGGATTTAAGATTGCCATGTCCGGCCTTGACAGCGGCAGAATCGGCATTGCCGCCCAATCTTACGGGGTTGCCATGGCTGCTTTTGATGCTGCCATAAAATATGCAAAAACACGCAAACAATTTGGCGTACCCATTGCCAAACACCAGGCCATACGCTTCCAGATTGCGGATATGGCGACTCAGATCGAAGCTGCCAAGCAATTGATTTTTTCAGCCGCTTCCATGAAGGACAGAGGAGAACCATACACAAAGGAAGCCTCCATTGCCAAACTATTTGCCTCGGAAATGGTGAACGAGATCACGGCGAGAGCCATCCAGATCCACGGGGGATACGGATTCACAAAAGACTATGATGTGGAAAGATATTATCGGGATGCCAGGGTGTTCACCATCTATGAGGGGACCAGCGAGATCCAGAGAATCGTCATCTCAAACCAGGTTCTCAAAGATAAGAGAAAACCTTGATCAGATCTTTTTTTTTCCATAATGATGAATCGCTGTAATGATCAATAGCCGTCTTTGAAAATGGCGGCCGCCGATGCCACATCCTCAGGGCAGAACACAAAAAGACATCTGCCGTCGGAGTCGGAAACAGATCCATCAATAGTGACCACTTCATTTGAATCAAAAAGATAGTCATTGGCCTTTAAAAGATTCATGGCAGTATCCGGTTTGTCAACAACAAGACGGATCAGGGCAAAGTCGGCGGAATCCCTCCTCATGGAGCTGTAACTGGCAGAGGACGCCAGCCGCTTCAGGGATTTTCCCCTGGCTTCAAAAAGATTCTGAACATAGGCCGATGCATCCTGGATGGTAATGGCATCGATATTGATGTCGTTGCTGCCCAGAAGCTCGGTTAGCCTTCCCAGCTCACCCGGAACATTTTTCATGAAAAGAGAAATTTCAATTCTGATCATACTGCCCCCTCCCTTGTCGTCTGTTTGATTAGTCCTAACTCTTGTTTGCGATATCCACACCCTCGTCAAAAGCTTTCATATTCAAAGGAATGATTTTGGGTTTGGCTGAAAATTCATCCATAACACAGTGTCTCAGCACTTCCATATCAACTACCTTTGCTTTGGCGGCAAAGGCGCTTAACGCAATGATATTGGCGCATTTGACGCTGCCGACCTTGATGGCGGCATCATTGGCTGGAACAATCAGCTCGATAATATCCGTTCGATTGCTCCGGGTCGGAATGAGAGAGCTGTTAATCATAATTACGCCGCCGGGTTTTACATCATTGGCAAATTTTTCCAGAGAGGGACGGTTCATGGCCACCAGATGGGTGGGATTTTTGATAATGGGCGAGCCGATTCGTTTATCACCGATCACAACCGTACAATAGGCGGTTCCGCCTCTCATTTCAGGTCCGTAGGAAGGGACCCAGGCGACAAAAAAGCCCTGTTTCATTGCAGCATAGGCCAGAAGTTTTGCGCTGAGTAAGATTCCCTGGCCGCCGAATCCTGCAAATTTTATTTCTGTTTGCATTGGTTTCTCCAAAAACGTTTATCCTATTCAGGAATTTTGTAATCTCCCAGTTCATAATAGGGCAGAAGCGTATCTTCGGCCCATTTCAAGGCATCCAGCGGTGTCAGGCCCCAGTTGGTGGGGCAGGTGCTGATGACTTCCACAAAACTGAAACATTTATTTGCCACCTGGTATTCAAAGGCTTTTTTAATGGCTTTTTTGGCTTTGTTGATCTGTTTCGGGTTCAGGACCGCCTGCCGGGTGATATAACCAGGGGTGACCAGCTCCTTTAACAGATTGGCCATGCGAATGGGCATGCCCGTCAGTTCCGTATCCCGGCCCGTGGGCGCTGTGGTGGCCCTTTGGCCCGGCATGGTGGTGGGGGCCATCTGGCCGCCGGTCATGCCGTAGATGGCATTATTGATAAATATCGTGGTGAATTTTTCACCACGGTTTGCCGCATGGATGATTTCCCCCATGCCGATACTGGCAAGGTCGCCGTCTCCCTGGTAGGTGAAGACGATGAGATCCGGCCGTACCCGCTTGATTCCCGTGGCCATGGCAGGTGCCCGTCCGTGGGCCGCTTCCTGAAAATCAAAATCGAAATAATTATAACACAGCACCGCACATCCGACCGGTGCAATTCCAACGGTTCTTCCCCGAATGCCGAGTTCATCAATGGCTTCCGCCACAAGCCGGTGAACAATGCCGTGGGTGCAACCGGGACAATAATGCGTCATGTTGCTGCTCATCGCTTCCGGCTTTGAAAATGTTTTTCCCATTCTTTTTTCTCCTATATAAAGCGGTTAGAGCAGTCCTTTGACAACTTCAATAATTTTTTCAGGTGTCGGAATATCACCGCCGCATTCGCCGTAGAAATCAACCTTTCTTTGTCCCCTGACACATCGTTCCACATCTTCCACCATCTGTCCCATACTCATCTCGATGCTGATGACGGCTTTACAGCTTTCTCTGGTCGCTGCTTTGAAAATCGCTTCTTCAGGAAAGGGGAAAAGGGTTCTGGGTCTTAAGAGTCCGACTTCAATCCCTTCTTCCTTCATCATGTCGATGGAGGTTTTGCACACGCGGCTCATGGTGCCGTAGCTGACAATCAGGACCTTGTAGTCCAAATCCGTATTGTATCCTTCATACAGGATTTCCTCTTTTTTCATCTGCACATATTTGGCTTTCAGGGCAAGATTGTTGGCATTAAGTTCGGTCGGATCAAGAAACAGGGACCGAACCAGGTTCCGTTTGTCGGATTTTCTTTTGTCCATGCCGCTGGTGGCCCAGGCATCCTTGTTGGAAGGTTCGGATTTTAGATTATCCGGAAACTCCACCGGTTCCATCATCTGTCCGATCATGCCGTCCCCGAGAATCATGACCGGCCCCCGGTATTTTTCCGCCAGTGTAAAGGCGTTCATGGTCATTTCAACGGCTTCCTGGACCCCGTCCGGTGCAAAGACCAGAAGATGGTAATCCCCGTGACCGCCGCCTTTGACAGCCTGAAAATAATCTCCCTGGGAGGGCAGGATACCGCCAAGACCGGGACCGCCGCGCATGATATTGACAAATACGGCCGGGCACTGGGCAGCGGCAATATAGGACAGGGCTTCACTCATGAGACTGATGCCGGGGCTCGATGACGTGGTCATAACCCTTTCACCGCAACCGGCAGCACCGAAAATCATGTACCCGACCGCGACTTCACTTTCACCCTGGAGAAAGACACCGCCGACTTCCGGCATTCTTTTTGCCAGATACTCCGCCACTTCAGACTGGGGGGTGATGGGATATGCAAAATAATTTAAACAGCCAGCACGGATGGCAGCTTCACCGATTGCTTCATTTCCTTTCATTAACACTTTTGCCATTATGAGGGTTCCTTATTGATAATGTTACGCAGGTTGTTTTTCTGTTTCAACAATGCTGATGGCCACATCCGGGCACATAATGCAGCACATGGTGCAGTGGATGCAATCATCGGGTCTTGCCTGGTATACGGGAAAATGTCCTTTTGCATTCACCTTGTCGGTGATTTCAAGAACATTCTTGGGGCAGACACTGACACAAAGCCCGCATCCCTTGCACCGTTCAGAATCAACAATATGTTTATATGCCATTGATTATACTCCTTTATTACGTAAGCGTTTCCAGGGCGGGTTCATTTTCCTCTCTATTTCCAGTACAGGACAGGAAAACCGATCCAGCTCAAGTTGTGATATGATGTTCGAACAGGCCGTAATAAATTCAATTTTCAGGCCCGTTTCCAGGGACAGTTCTTTTAATAAATCGTATCCTTTATATATATGTTCCGGCAGGGTTTCATCAATAAGATTGGCATTGCCGACAAGCCCTGTGATTTTCATTTTTGAGGTAGCTTCGATTTCTTCCTTGATCCGGATGCAGCCTTTAACCTCTTCTGTAAAAGGCCGATAAGGGTTCACCACCTGGAGCATATGAACTTTCTTTTTGGACAGATGGTTTTCAAGAGCCGCAAGAACAGTCACCCCCACATCATCCCCGCCTGCATCCAGAATGGTCAGTTCCGAAGGCTGCTGGATCATGCCAGCAACAGCCGGAGCCAGGATGGGCAGATCGGCATGCATATACTGCCGGTCCGGCAGGATGACGCTCACACCCAGGCTTTCCAGGAGAACCCGTGCTTCCCTTGTCCGAAAATAGGGGTTGACGAGATCCAGATCTGCAATCTTGACGTCGATGCCGTCCCTCTTGCGTTTGATGGCAAGATTCACAGCAGTTTCGGTTTTTCCACTGCCGTAATTCCCACAGATAATGACAATGCCTTTAATATCGATATTTTTCAAACCATAACCTGCTACATTATTTATCCAAATCATGATTTAAAACATTTTATGGCTGTTTTTGCAATTCTTTATTTCTTTTTCATTCTCTTTATCAGTGATTTTCAATGAGGGAAACGATCAGTGCCTGGACATCTTTCTTTGTCAGGCAACGGTTCAGCCGAATGCTTTCCGATTTGACGGCCTGGGTCAGGGTGTCCAAAAGGTCTGCCGGGCAAAAAAGGCCGTGATGCATCAGGTATTTTTCGACCAGGCCCTTGCCGCAGAGGACATTGAGATAAAAATCTTTTTCCTCGGCAAGACCGTAATGGCCGCCAGCATGGGTCCCGGCTGTGTGGGTCCGGCCCGCCGCTCCAAAAATCGGGGTATCGGCATTCATCCGATGCCCGCCGGTCTGCTCAAAAATAAGGGTATCCACATAATCATAATATTCCCTGAAAAGGTCCGGGTTGTCTGTTTTGAGGCTCATCTCAAATCCCTGGTCTTTGAGCACCCGGGCCGTGGTATAAAGGTCGGCAATACCGTTTCGCTCTCCAATGCCCAGGGCCGACGCTTCCAGCACCCGTCCGCCAGCAAGAATCCCCATGACGGAATTGGCCGAGGCCATGCCCAGATCATTGTGGCAGTGGATGGACAATATGCGGTTCCCGGCCAGGCCCGAAAGTCGAGAAATAATGTCAAACACCTGGTTTGGCGCCATCATGCCAGAGGTATCGGGTAGAGATATCATGTTGATCCCGTGGCGGCTCAAAAATGACACACAGCGGCAAAGCATGTCCGGGTCCGAGCGCCCGATATCCAGCATGGCAATGGAGAGAATAGCCTCAGGCACTCTTTTTCGCACTGCCTCCACCGGTTTTAAAAGGTCTGAGAGAACGGCATTGACGGCATTTGGACCGGCCTTTGGGGCAATGTGCAGATGGAAATGGATATCCCGGATGCCGGTCTGAACCAGAATATCGGCATCCTTGACATGGGCCCGGCCCATGCCTGCCACCCGGATCCGGTACCCTTTGCTTTTCCCCTCTTCAAAAAGGGTTTTAACCGCTGCTGCCTCACGGTCGTGGGCTGGCGGATACCCGGCCTGGCAGATATCCACACATAGGGCTTCCTGAAATTCCAGAATTTTTATCCGCTGCTCAAGAGAGAACATCATCCCTCTGTACTGCATGCCTTCCCTCAAGGTTTCGTCAATGATAATGATTTTTTTGTTTTCCATGGGTGTTCACTTTTTTTTCGGCGGGTTAAAATACCCGTGGATCAAATCCGGGCAATGGTCTGAAATCTTCTGGATAACGGCCGCCATGCCGATCGGGCGGCCGGGATTTTCAATTTCTTTCATGAGCCTGAAATAGCGGTTGGGATCAAAATTGAGGTTGCGCCACTGGATCATATCAATGCCGGTTGTAACGGCAAATGAAAGAAAAGCCTCTGTTTCCTTTTCAGAATCTGTAAATCCGGGGCAGTTCAAATAATTGATGGAGACAAATTTATTAAGGGTCTTGGCAGCCTTGACGCTTTCTATGACATCTGTGAATTTGTAGGACCGGGGCCTGAAATAGGCGGTGTAGCAGTTTTCCCGGACCGAATTCATACTGACCCGCATGGACAGTTTTCCCGGACCGAATTCATACTGACCCGCATGGAGTCGAGGCCCGCTCTGCACAGGGCTTCCACCTTATCCGGTAGACTCGCATTGGTGTTGAGGTTGATGGTGCCCTTGTCCGTCTTTTCACGGATGAGCCGGATGGCGGGTTCGATGGCGCTGAATGCCATGAGGGGGTCGCCTTCGCACCCCTGGCCGAAGCTGACCACGGCCCTTTCCACATTGGCGATGTGCTCCAGGCTCAGTTCTGCAATTTCTTCCGGGGTCGGGGTAAAGCTGATCCGTTCCTGGCAGGCCGAAAGGTTCCCTTCCGTCTGAAGGGAGATGCAGCCAAGGCAGTCGGCATTGCACACCCTGGATGTGGGCAGGGGAGCTTCATAGCGCTTCAGGAAAAAATTCTTCCCGGCAGGACATCCATATTTCAGGGCGCAGGATTCAAGATGGCGCATGAGCCGGTTATGGGGGTATTTTTTTTGCATCGCCTTGACGCCGTTGAGGATTTTTT
>JFJP01058887.1_pt1 | contig 24246 bp, 22 predicted proteins | sample 431651 | NCBI WGS metagenome assembly JFJP01 (sample SAMN02602958, study PRJNA72255) | Microbial mat metagenome, whole genome shotgun sequencing project. | biome: fresh water; feature: sink hole; material: water; isolation source: purple microbial (photo- and chemosynthetic) mats found in...
CGTGATCTTCAAGCTCCGTTCAAACAACGGTTCGGCTTTCATATAGTCACCTGTGTCTTTATACAACACCGCCAGATTGTTCAGAGAAAGTGCCATGTCAGGATGATCGGGGCCGAGAACTTTCTCATAGATCATCAAGCTCCGCTCATACAACGGTTCGGCAATCTTGTAGTAGCCCATGCTCTTATAGAGCAATGCCAGATTGTTCAAGATACGCGCCATAAAGGGATGCTCGGAGCCAAGTGCTTTTTCCGTGATCTTTAAACTCCGCTCATAGAGCGGCTCGGCTTTTTTGTAATCGCCCACGGTCTGATACAATAATGCCAGATTGTTCAGGAGAAGTGCCATGTCAGGATGCTCCGGCCCAAGAACTTTTTCCATGATCTTCAAGCTCCGTTCATAAAGTGGTTCCGCCTTCCTGTAGTCGCCCATGCCCTGATACAATAATGCCAGATTATTCAGGGCAGTTGCTGTGTGTTGATGCTCTGAGCCGAGAACTTTTTCATAAATCTTTAAACTCCGTTCATAGAGTGGTTCCGCCTTCCCGTAGTCGTGCATATTCCTATATAGTTCTGCCAGACCGTTCAAGGAGTTCGCGGTGTCGGGATGCACGGGGCCGAGAGCTTTTTCCGTGATCTTCAAGCTCCGTTCATAGAGCGGTTCCGCCCTCCCGTAGTCACCCATTTTGCTATACAACCCTGCCAGACCGTTCAAGGAGTTCGCGGTGTCGGGATGCTCGGGACCGAGAGCTTTTTTCGTGATCTTCAAGCTCCGTTCAAACAACGGTTCCGCTCTCTTGTGGTCGCCCATGCCCTGATACAATAATGCCAGATTGTTCAGGGCGGCGGCGATGTCTAGATTCTCGGGAGCATGAACTCTTTCATATGTTCTTAAGCACCGCTCGTATAACGGTGCGGCTTTTTTGCAATCCCCCAAGTTGTAATACAACTTGGCCAGATCTTTCAGGGAAGGGATTACAAACAAGCTGTCTTCCCCCCATTTTTCAATAGTTTCAGCCAGATGTTTTTCTGCCAACGGGACGGCTTCAGCAAATTTTCCTGACTTACTGAGAACTTGAATTTGCTCTCTAATGGGAGATTTTTCCTCTCGTTGAAATATATCCCAGACACGCCAGAGACACCCGCCCAACCCCAAGAGGCACAATCCTCCTCCAATAAGGAGCGTTTTTTTCAGGATGGAAAAGAATGTTTTCATTTTATTTTGTTTTTTCCAAGAGGAGCGGTGCAATGCGGGAAAGGAAGGGGTCTTTGTTGACGGTGTCTTTGGGGACTGCTTCGAGGGCGAGGAGGGCGTCGCCTAATCTCCCTTCGTTGTGTGCCCGATAGATTTCGACGGATGGTGGAATGGCTCCCGAGCGCGGGACGACTTCAAAATCCACCTCGGTGGCGGTGGTGGGTTTGCCCGTTTCGCTAATGATGAGTTTATAGCCAGCACGCCCTTCTTTCAGGGAATGTTTATCGGAGCCGTCCAAGGAGTCGAACGGAAGCAAGTTGTGTATTTTGTCGGCAACGACTCGAGCCGTCAGCCGCAGTCCAGCCTTGTTGATGGCCTCTACCAGCTCGATGTCGTAGGAGACGCCAGGTTTGGCTTCCCAGAGGATGGCGGTGCGGGTGGCACAGGTTTTTACGAGGGGAGCCAAGACTTTGATCGCACCGCTGACTGCGGAACGGCTGGGGTTAAAGGTGGCGGTGAGCAGGGCGAGATGGGGAGAGGCGGAGCCAAAAAGGAATTTCTTGGTGGCGATCTCTTCGGGTGTAGAAGAACCACGGATACCCGATTCCGACGCTTTTTTTGTGAGGGAAGGTGAGAGGGGTGTGCCCATAAAGGTTTCGGGACGAAACTCCGCGGGCCCTTTTTTCTCGAATGAGCCTTCGGCGGTGATGATGTAGGCAGTGGTTTTGGGGTGGAGTTTAACCTTTTCACCCGCGCCGAGGGCGACGGTGTTGCTTTCTGGCAAAACGGTTTCTGAACGGCCGCCCGAGAGAAACCGTTCAGCCTTGCCGCTGGCGACGACGAGGTAAGCCAGTTCGGTTTCGGCACAGAATCCGTGGCTGGCGCAGAGGAGAAGGGCAGAGAGGAGAAGGGCGGTAGATTTCATTTTTTGTTCCTTTCTTTCAGGAGGGTTTCACTGGCTATTTTTTTAATCTGGCTTTGCCAGAGTTCGGGGTTGGGGTCGAGGGGTTCGGTCTTTTCTCCGCTTGCCGTGAAGATGCGGAGACATTTGTGATTTTCGTCCACAACAATTTTCACGGGAGCTTGGGCATGGCGGGCGAGCCATTTTTTCAGTTCGGCTTCACTGGCGATAGGGTCGCCGTTGACGGTGGGTGCAGACTCGTTTTTTTCGGCGAGAATACCTAACGAAAAACAGTTCACCGTAGGCATAGCAGGCGGAGTGCCGCCACGGGTCGTGATGTTGAGGGCGTAGCAGGCGACGGGGACTTCCTTCAGCGCACGGGCGAGGGTGGCATCGTCAAGGGGAGGAGACTGTGCGATCCCGACGGGGGCTGGACCGCCTGAAAACGAGAAGAAGCCCGCCATGAGAGCGACGCCTACAGCGAGAGCCGCCGCCAAACTGCCGCCGAGGAGCCAGCGGACTTCGAGGCGTTCCCAAAAACTTTTTTTTTGACGGGATGGAAACTCTTTCCTGACGGCGGAGATCAACTGACCCATGCGGTAGGCGGGGAGTTCGGGGGTGGTGGCGGAGATGTCTTTGGCGAGAGGGAAAGTGCCGGCAAAAAGTTTTTGGAACTTGAGCATTTCGTCAGACTCTTTTCGCCGTTCTGGGTGGTCGCGCAAAAAGGATTCGATCTGGGCAGACTCCTCGGGAGTGGCCTGCCCCGCGAGCCGTTTCGCCAGTAGTTCTTCAAAGGCTTGATCGTTCATCATAGCAGTTATCGCAAATGTTCGGTTAATTCTTTCAACAAGGCGGTGTTTTGTTTCAGAGAGGCTCGGATTTTGGCGAGGCCTCGAGAGAAACGGACGCAAACGGTGCCCAAGGGAGTGCGGTGTTTGTCGGCGATTTCTTGGTAGGTCATGCCAAGCCAGAAGTGATCCTTGATCATGGAGGTCGTCTGGTCGTCCAAGCCAGAGAGGGAGGTCTGGAGGAGCGTGAGAAGTTCTTTCATTTCTGCTGGGGAAAGCGACCCGACGGCTTGGGCTACTTCAAGCCCGTCCTCGATCATCTCCTCCAGGCTGGCGGTCTCGTTGGTTCCGCGTTTGGCGGCCCCTTTTTTTCGGGCGAGGGAGATGCCGCGGTTGCAGGCGATCTGGGCAACGAGGGGTTTGAGTTCAGAAAGGTCTTTGGCGGCACGGATGGCGGCGGGCAATTCTTCGAGAGCTTCGCAGGCGGCATCTTCGGCATCCTCATCGGTCAACCATGAGGCGAGACGGCGGGCGGCATGAAACGCCACAGGCCAAAGCTCTCGGAAAGCCTCGCGCCAAGCGGTTTCATCGCCTTTTTGCAAATCTGCGAGAGAAAAGTCTTCCATAGCCACCCGACCCAGCGAGCGGGGAGACTATGGCACAAATACGGAAGACAAGTCAAACGGAACAGGAATGATCTACTGGCAAAAAATAGAGAGAAAAACATCATGGCTCATGTAATTTTCCAGTGGTTTGCAAGGTCTCTACGATTTTTTTCAAACAGAAAATATCGAACGGCTTGGTCATAGCGCAATCGCCAAAACCAAGAACCTCTTGGCAAAAGTCGGAGAAGGTATCTGCGTTTCCAGAGATGATAATGACTGGGATGGAACGGTATTTTTTACAGGATTTGAGGTAGCGGTAGAAGGTGATCCCATCATCCATCGCCCCAAAACGCAGCGTGTAGAGCCAGTTATCGAAGAAGCATCGGAGCTTTGAAAAAAAACTGCCAGAAATCGTCTGTGAGTCACCGCGCACGATATCCGAAATAATCAAATCAACTTGGCTGGTTTTCAAAATGCGGAGAGCTTCGCGGGTGCAAGAAGCTTCCAGGCACTGGCATCCGCACCTTGCCGAGAGAAACAACGAGCAGAGGGTTCTCTGCGACTGGGCATCGTCAACGATCAAAACTTTTGTGGTCACATTTTTCATTTACTTTAAGAATCGCATTTGCCGTGGAAGTTATTTCATGTGGAGGATGCAGGATAGCAGCTTTTGCGAAATCCATAATCCCTTTCGCCTGTCGCTCAACTTTCTCCCAGACGGGACGCCCCTATTCCCGTCATCGAAATAGGCGTCGTGCGGTGCCCAGCCCCCACGAAACCCTGCATCACCCTCATGCAAATCTCATGCAATTTCAGTGTAAAAAACGAGAGATCTTGCATCACCCGAAAAATCATGTATCGTATAAGACACTATGAAAGCGCATAGTTACGAATGGCTGGCGCATCTTGACTTGCCTATAACACAAAAATTTTCGTATGAGTCCCCATGTTCTTCGAACACCACAAATGATGAAAATGAGGAGGACGAACACACAGGATCACCCCGACAGCTAGATCCCGCCGATTCCTTCTGATTTTCTTGCTTGTCACTTGCCCCTTGTCACTTGCCCCTATTTTCAAAGGAGTGACGATCAAAACAGCTTGGCATCGAGGCGCAAGGAGGGAGGATATCCCATAATCCTCGCGTAAAAAAATTACGCGAGGATTATGGCGCACGCAATCGGTTTGACCACTGGCGAGTTTTTGTTATTTTTGTCGGCATGACATTCCGTCCGTGGTTGGTGCTCTGTATGGCAATGCTTGCCGGATGCTCGGAAGGCGAGAGGCGAGATTTATCTCTCGCCCCAGAATCATCCCGTGCGGGGCATCATAACTCCACGCCGATTTTTGTCCGTCCGTTCACTTTCCAAAACACGGAAATTTACACTGACTCGACCGAGCAAGAACGCCAACCTTTCAAACAGGAAATAGCCAGCACGACTCAAGATCGGCTCATTGAGCTGCTGGCGACCGCTGGAAAACCCGTCAAAGCACCTCTCTCCACACCTGAGCGCGGCTGGCTCATAGAAGGCAATTTCATAGAGGTGCTGGACAAGTCGTACATGCGCTACATGCTCGGGTTCGAGCGAACTGGAGCCGGGGTTTCAGCACGAATCAGGATGTTCAATTTATCGGTGAGCCCGTCCGTCCCGTTCATCACACTCATTGTCCCAACAGAAGATGCTAGAATTTCGCCAGACAAGGCTAGGCGCGTGGTTTCAATACACGACTTGGCCAAAGCCGTGCGCGAAAGGATTTCGGAAGAGATTTCACAAAACCAATCGCAAACTAGAAATTAAAATATGTCACATGAACTCACAGTCCTAGAAGCAATAGAAAAGCGTCGCTCAATAAAGCATTTCAAAAACGATCCCATCCCTGACACAGTTCTCCATGCACTGGTAGATGCGGCCACTGAAGCACCGAGTAGCTGGAACCTGCAACCATGGCGCATCGTGCTAGTCACATCCCCAAAAGTGAAACGCGACCTTGCCAATGCCACATGGAACCAGCCACAGATAACAGAAGCTCCTGCTATTTTTATTTTTGCCGTTTCTATCCACGGCTGGAAAGAAACTAGGCAACAAGTGCTAGAGACCGCCAAAGGTTTGGGGGCGTGGGGAGAAGGTGCTGTAAACATGTTTGAAACCAAAATGCCAGGCTTCCATGAAAACCTGAAAGACCGCGCTCGCGAATTCGCTGTAAAAGACGCCGTCATAGCGGCCACGCATGTGGCACTGGCGGCGGAAAGCCTCGGGCTCGGCACATGTTTTATGAACGGATGGGTAGAAGATGCCGTTAAAAAAACTATCGGAGCAGCAAACCAGCCAGACACAGCCATCGCGCTCATCCTGCCTGTGGGCTACCCTGCTGAAACGGCAAAACATCCTGGTCGCCTGCCGAAAAAACAGACCGTCTTCGCTGACAACCTTTTCACGCCTTACCAGTTCAAACCAGCACACCTCCGCAGCCCACGCGAAATGGGCATGGGGCTCATGCACCTGCCGCGACTCATTGACAAAGTGCGACTGCACAGCCAAGGACATCTCCCTGGCTACCATTACTTGACTGCCGGTTTTGACAAATATCTTCTGGAAAAACTAGGCGTGAGCGCGCTGGCGTTTCGTGAAGCTGTAAAAGCGGCACCGGACGATACTGCTGTTTATAAGTGGCTGGAAGAAAATGCGAAAAATTTGTCCACAGCAGAGAAAAAGGCTTTCAACGACCACATTCTTTCCATCGGGTCATCGGATCCAAAAAGGGCAGCACGGTTCCGCTGCCTGCTTGATACAGCCGATCCTTCGCGCACAGAGATAAACTCTTTCGTTGACCTCATAGACCTGCTGGAAGGCAGGATTTAATAAAAGCCTGCCCGACATGCTCAACTACATTTGGCTGGGAATGATAGTGGTCGCTGTAGTGACTGCTGGTGCCCGTGACGCATTCGTGGACGGTAGCCCGCACATCGCGGCAGTCACAAAAGCTGCGGTGGATTCCGCTGAAACAGCGGTCAAACTATCTATTGGTTTGATCGGTGTGATGTCGCTCTGGCTGGGCATGATGCGACTAGCCGAAAAAGGTGGATTGGTGGGCTTGATCGCACACGCCATGCGCCCCGTAATGAGCCGCCTTTTTCCCGATGTACCTAAGGATCACCCTGCCATGGGCTGCATGTTGATGAACATGGCCGCTAATGTCCTCGGCCTCGCCAACGCGGCCACTCCGCTCGGCATCAAGGCGATGGAAGAACTTGAAAAGCTGAACCGCACACCAGGCACAGCGACGAATGCCATGTGCGTTTTCCTAGCGGTCAACACATCAAGCATCCAGCTCATCCCGGCTACCGCCGTAGCAATACTCTCGGCATCTGGCTCTAAAAACCCAACAGCGATCATCGGAGCAGCTTTAGTTGCCACAACCGTTTCGACTTTCGTTGGAATCGTGGCAGTCAAGCTCCTAGAAAAACTCCCATGCTACCGACTTCCAGACCCGCAGCAGCCTGAAAATCTTGGCAGCACTTCGTCCGCGACTAACGGAGAAACGCTATGAACGGGGCCAGAGAAGTTATTGAACTGCTTTCCGTATGGGCCATCCCGGCTCTGCTCGTCATGATACCGCTATGGGCGTCATGGAAACGGATTCCGGTTTACGAAGAGTTTGTGGAAGGCGCAAAAGAAGGGTTCCAAACTGGCGTGCGCATCATACCGTTCCTTGTAGCAATGCTGGTGGCTATCGGCATGTTTAGGGCATCTGGAGCCATTGATTGGATCACGCAAGCCTGCTCGCCTTTATTGGCTTGGCTTGGATTCCCTCACGAGCTGTTGCCGCTTTCCCTCATGCGCCCGCTCTCAGGCGGCGGTTCGATGGCAATTTTTTCGGACTTAGTAAAAACGCATGGTGCAGATTCGTTTTTGGCTAGGGCGGCTGGCACGATCATGGGGAGCACAGAAACCACTTTTTATGTGGTCGCCGTCTATTTCGGGGCAGTAGGCGTCAAACGGACGCGCCACGCCATACCGGCTGGGCTCCTCGCCGACGCCGCCGGCATTATGGCCGCCATCTGGATTTGCCGCTGGCTTTTCGTTTCGTGTTAGACCCAGCCTCACTTCCCGTTAGTAACGCCGAAACTGATGGTGTTCAAAGTTGAACCCCGCCTCAAAAAAACTGTGTGTATTTTTGGAAATGCGCATCAGTGTTTTGGAGTAAATACTTGCCGAACTTATTCGACTGAGTGTAGTGTATGCAAACATCGAAACGAACATTAAAAGCATGGACAACTTTGGTTTTTTCAATGGGTCAGATGGGTGTTTGTCATCGCGGATCGAGCCGCCGCCCATATGGTGCAACATCCATTACGGCGACCACACTGAAAACTCAGGGCATCCAGTAGTATAACACGAGAACAAAAAGGGGATTATGCAATCATTGCGGATAGGTATAGCGGGGATGCGTGGAAAAGTCGCATCGGAACTTACTCCGCAGCGGGCGATGAATTTCGCATCGGCATTGGGGACATATCTTGATGGTGGGAAAGTTGTTGTTGGCCGTGACACGCGCATCTCTTCGGGCATGCTTCACCAAGCAGCAATTTCGGCACTGATGGGCTGCGGTTGCACAGTGGTGGATGCTGGCCTTATCTCTGCCCCAGAAATGCATTTTTGCACACCACATCTCGAAGCAGATGCCGGGTTGCTTATCGGGGCGGGACACCACCCCAACGGATGGAACGCACTGATGCCGTTCACATCTACTGGAGCTGCATTCACTAGGGTTCAACTTCAAGAGCTGTTAGATATTTATCACAGCCGCAGGTATTCCTTGGTGCCGTGGCAGAAAATCGGTGTTTGCTCTAACGCACCGTCCCATATCAGGGAAATTTATCTGGATAAAGTTTGCTCCAAGGTGGATGTGGATGCGATCGCTGGCAGGAATCTAAAAGTGGTGGCCGATTTTTGCAACGGGACAGGCTCTTTCGTTGCCGAACGCCTTGCTGCACGCCTCGGCGTCAATCTGATCTCTATAAACAACGAGGCTTCTGGCATATTGCCACATGACCCTGAACCCAGGCCACGCAGTGCCGTGCAGGTGCAGTCCTTGTTGAAGCCGCTGGGAGCTGACATCGGTTTCGTTTTTAATTCGGACATGAGCCGAGCATCAATAGTGACGAGTTCGGGTGAGACTTTATCTGAGGAATATACGGTTGCCCTTGTGGCTGACCAGTGCCTTAACGCTAGGCCTAACATGAAAGTGATCACAAATGGCTGCACGACAAGGACGCTTGATGAAGTGGTCGCCAGACACCGGGGAGAGCTTTTCAAAACAAAAGTTGGTGAAGCTTTCATAGTAGATAAAATGATTGAAGTAGGTGCCGATCTTGCTGGTGACGGCAGCGGCAGCGCCGCGTTTGGCGATCATGTTCTTGGTTATGATAATTGCATGGTGATGGCTGTTCTTTTGAATGCCATGGCCAAGCATAGGATAACTTCAGCCGAGATGGCTTCTGCGATACCTCGCTACCACATCGTCAAACGAGCCATTTCCACTTCTTCGTCCCATGCTTACACTCTGTTGAGGCAAATGGAAAAGTTCTTTCCCGATGCGGAGATGTCGGAATCAGACGGCCTCCGCTTCGACTGGCCTGACGGATGGGTTCATTTCAGGGCATCCAATACAGAGCCTATTATTCGAATGATAGTAGAGTTTAGGTCGCGAGAAAAAGCCGAGGAGACCGCATTCCATATCCGTGGCATGATTGAAAGGTTGGTGTTGAAATGAGCAGAGTTAATTTAAAAGTGAGCGTCAGCGGTGTGCGCGGTGTCGTAGGAGACTCGCTCACTCCGAATCTGATCGCCGATTTTGCTTCGGCTTTCGGCGAATATGTGGGCGGTGGACGAGTGATCGTGGGGCGCGACACCCGTCCCTCGGGGCCGATGTTTGAAAAAGCCGTGGTCGCAGGTCTATTGGCCGTTGGATGTCAGCCCATCCTCATCGGCGTAGCACCCACGCCAACGGTGCAAGTCATGGTGGGCGAACTCCACGCCAACGGCGGCATCGCAATAACAGCCAGCCACAATCCCGAAGAGTGGAATGCACTGAAATTTATCAGCTCCGCAGGCATCTTCCTCAACTATGCGGAAGCAGCCGAACTCCTCGACCTCTACAACCAGCCCGATCGCGGTTTCGTGCAAGAAGAAGAATACAGGAGTGTGCGGACGGTTGAGAATGCCTTTGAAATTCAAAAGAAGAGAATTTTCAAACTTCTCGATCTCCCCACCATTGCCGCCGCCAAAATAAAGGTGGCTGTGGATTGCTGTAACGGCGCGGGTGCTTTGCACAGCCGCCGTTTTCTCGAAGACCTCGGCTGTGAAGTTGTCTCGCTTTTTGAAGAAACCGACGGGTTCCGTCGCAAGCCAGAGCCCATTCCTGAAAATCTCACTGCCTTGCGTGAAGCTGTAGTGCGCGAAAAATGCGATATTGGTTTCGCCCAAGACCCAGACGGCGACCGTATCGTCGTTGTGAATGTGCATGGGGAGCCGATAGGCGAGCAGTTTTCTGTCGTGCTCGCCGCCGAGCACATCCTTTCGAAAACACCAGGGCCAGCCGTAGTCAATGTGCAAACCACAAAAGCATTTTCTGATGTGGCCGCCAAATACGGGTGTCAGGTGCATTTCACGCCCGTCGGTGAAATCAATGTTACCACGAAAATGCTTGAGGTCGAAGCCGTGATTGGCGGAGAGGGCGGCAGTGGCGGGGTGATTTGGCCTTCGTTCCACCCGTGTCGGGACACCCGTGTCGGGACAGCTATACAGGCATGGCTCTGATTTTAGAGATGATGGCGACACGCAAACATTCGCTGGATCAGATTCTCGCAGGCATCCCCAAATACTACAGTGCGGGATGCAAAGTGCCATGCTCATCATCTCAAGCGGTGGATGTTCTCCGCCGTCTATCGCACCAATACGCAGACTTGAAGCCCACGACAACAGATGGTCTGAGGCTCGACTGGGATGATGCTTGGGCACTAATCCGAGCGTCCAACACAGAACCCTTTATGCGCATCTTCGCCGAAGCACGCTCGCAAGAAAAAGCAGAAGAATTGGTCGCACGCTTCAAAGCCGAAATAGGTGCTTGATACTTTTGTTGAATGCGGTGATAGAATGTGGAGATAATGACCCTCGACCGTCTTCTCCTCGGTGCCCACACCTCTATCGCGGGTGGATATGCGCAGGCTGTTGACCGTGCTCTCGCTGCTGGTTTCACTGCGATGCAGATTTTCGTAAAAAACAACCACCAGTGGTTTCCACGGCCGCAGCCAGATTCGTCTTTCACATCTTTCACACATCACCCAAGGCTAACGGAACTAGGCCCGATCGTTGCCCACGCCGGGTATCTCATAAACCCAGCCGCCCCAGAAGGACAGAACCGTGAACATTCCATCCGTGCGCTGGAAACAGAGCTGGAGTTGGCCGAAAAACTTTCCTTGCCCCTCATCGTCATCCACCCTGGAGCACATGTTGGGCAAGGCGAAAGAGAGGGGCTTTCACAAATAATCCGCGCACTGGATACCGTAGTCGCAGCCACGCCCAAAATACGCTGCCGCATAGCACTGGAAACCACAGCAGGACAAGGCACCACCATCGGGCACAGTTTCGGTCATATTGCGGAGATTCTCGAAAAAGTGAAAAAGCCTGATCGTTTTGCTGTCTGCGTGGACACGGCGCATTTGCTCGCGGCAGGATACGACATTTCAAACGCCGCTGGATACGAAAAGGTTTTCAGCGATTTCGATAAAATAATCGGGCTTAAATGGCTCGCCCTTTTGCACCTCAACGACTCAAAAGTGCCGCTCGGCTCGCACAAAGACAGGCACGAACACATTGGGCGTGGGCATATAGGTCTGGCTGGTTTTCGCTGCATCATGAACGACACGCGTTTCGCTCATATTCCGAAAATCTTAGAAACGCCGAAGGGCAAAGAGATGCTGGAAGATATAGAAAACATACGCAAGCTCACTGGGCTGATCAAAAAGCCTAAGTCAGAGCCAAGGGAAGATAAAAGGTGTAAGCGAAAAGGAAGAGGCGCGAAGCGCGAGAACGGCGGGCGGGCATCTTGACATTGGTGGATGAAACACCAGATTTGGTAAATTGGTGACAGAATACATCCCCATTACAAACAGCATCTATAAGCAAAACTTTTCGTTTTTCATTAAAAATATAAAAAAATATATTGCCTTTTCGCCGTTCACCTCTAACTCATTCACTCCGTATGAGCCAATCATCTACGATTACACCGAATGAAAAAAGCGATATCCGCAAGGAAGTCGCACAACATGTTTCCAACTGGAAAGGCGAAGAAGGCAATCTTATAATGATCCTTCACGCCATCCAAAACCAACATGGCTATGTTCCCCGTGAAGTAGCCATGGAACTCTCGCGCGAAGTGGGCGTCACGCTAGGACGCATCTACGAAGTGTTGACATTCTACCATTATTTCAAACTCGTGCCTCCTGGTAAACACAACATCTCGGTCTGTTTGGGGACGGCCTGCTACTTGAAAGGTGCGCCGGCACTCATCAACGAAGTAAAGAGCCAGCTCAAAGTCGAAGAGGGCGGCACCACGGAAGACCATGAATTCCACCTCGATGTCGTGCGTTGCATAGGCTGCTGTGGCATGGCTCCCGCCATGACGGTGGACGGGCGCACTTGCGGCAAGGTCAAACCCGAAGATATCTCGAAGATCATCGCAGAAACCAAATCTGCCTGACAAAACATTTTAAACTTACAGGAAAGAACAATATGAAAAATTGGATTCGTGTTGGATGTGACACTGGCGGCATCGCTGCTGGTGCAGATAAAGTCATCTCCGCTTTGGAAGCGGAAAAAGCCAGCCAGAAGCTGGATGTAAAAATCGTCCGCGTTGGCTCACTCGGCCTCTCATTCGCAGACCCGCTCGTTGAAGTGGGTGCGGAAGGCATGCCTACGGTGCTTTATGGCAATGTGAATGAAGTCTCCGCGAAAGCGATTGCAACTGACCACTTAGGAAAGAAAAAGCTTGTGGAAGATTGTGTGGTAGCATCCCGCAAGCGTGGGACAGCAATCGCGCAAAAAGTAGCCTATATTTTGGTCAAAGATACCGCCTCTTCTGGCGGAGACAAGACGGAATATATCCAGACATCTATCGTTGATGAACTCAAACGGCAGGGCGTGGAAGGCGTGCAGGTCGTCCGTATGCTCGATGCTGGCATTTATGATCGTGGCATAGTGGTGCAGGTGCTCCCATCGGAAGTTACCTATGTGGATGTGAAAGCCTCCGACATCGCCCGCATCGTCACTGAGACAGTCAAGGGTGCCAAAGTCGTCAAAGAGATTCTTTTCTCAGAAGCCGACAAGCAAATCCGTGTGGTGCTCCGCAACTGCGGCATCATTGACCCAGAGAACATTGATGACTACATCGCGCAGAAAGGCTACGAGGCACTGAAGAAGTGTTTCGCGATCAAGCCCGAAGGCGTAATCGAAGAAATGAAAACCAGCGGTCTCCGTGGCCGTGGCGGCGCAGGTTTCCCCACATGGCTCAAGTGGAAGCTCACTCGCGAAGTGCAGAATCCTGAAAAATTTGTAATCTGCAACGCCGATGAAGGCGACCCAGGTGCATTCATGGATCGCAGCGTCTTGGAAAGCGACCCGCACTCCGTTCTCGAAGGTATGCTGATCGCTGCCTACACGATGGGTGCCAGCATGGGCTACTTCTACATCCGTGCTGAGTATCCTTGCGCAATCGCCCGCGTGGAAAAAGCTATCGCTCAGGCTCGCGAGCGCGGCTTGCTCGGTGACAACATCATGGGCAGTGGCTTCAGCTTCAACGCTAAAGTCCGCCTAGGTGCTGGCGCATTCGTCTGCGGTGAGGAAACCGCTCTCATCGCCTCTATCGAAGGCAAGCGCGGCAGCCCCACACCACGCCCGCCATTCCCGTCCGTCAAAGGACTCTTTGGCAAATCCACTGCTATCAACAATGTGGAGACACTTGCCAGCGTCCCCGCTATCATTAACATGGGCGGCGCAGAGTATTCCAAGCATGGCACGGATAAATCCAAAGGCACCAAAGTCTTCGCCGTGACAGGCAAGGTGAAAAACGCACAGCTAGTTGAAGTCCCGATGGGCACGACGCTCCACGATGTCATCTACAAGATTTGCGGTGGTGTCCAAGATGCCAAACCGATCAAAGCCGTCCAGACTGGCGGTCCATCTGGTGGCGTTATCCCTGAGCAGCACCTCGACACACCGATCAGTTACGAAAATTTGCAGCAGCTTGGATCAATCATGGGTTCAGGCGGCATGCTCGTCATGGACAAGAACGATTGCATGGTGGATGTCACCAAGTTCTACCTCAAGTTCTGCGTTGACGAATCATGCGGCAAATGCGCTCCGTGCCGTGTTGGTGGCTTCCAGCTCTTGCAACTTCTGGAAAAAATTTCCAAAGGTCGCGGTTCTCTAGAAGACATTGAGATGATTCGCAAAATATGCGTGGCTATGCAAAAAGCGTCCCTCTGTGGACTCGGGCAGACGGCACCCAACCCGGTGCTTTCGACACTGCGCTATTTTGAAAGTGAATACAAAGCCTACATTGACGGCGGTGCTGTCTATGCCAGGAAAATGGCAAAAATATTGGCTGGAGAGGCTCCGTCCCCTGCGGCTCCTGCTGCAACCAACAAATAAAGAAGGAAGGAATCGTTTTTATGATCAAGGCTAAAATCAACAACATTGATATCGAAGTCCCTGAGGGGACAACTATTCTGGACGCAGCCCGTAAGGTGCAGGTCAAGATTCCCACGCTTTGTAAGCACAAGGATCTTCTCCCCACCGCCGCGTGCGGCCTCTGTATCGTTAAGCTCAAGAACAGCCCCAAGCTGCCTCGTGCTTGCGCAACGCCTATCGAAAATGGTATGGAAATCACCACGCACGACAGCGAGCTTTTCGAAGTCCGCAAATCTGTGCTTGAGTTAATACTATCCAACCACCCAAATGAGTGCGTGACATGCGGACGCAATGGCACCTGCGAGTTGCAGGATCTCGCCGCAGACTTCTCCATCCGCGAGGACAAGATCAAACGCTTCGTCCGTGACATCCCCATTGATAATTCCAATGGTTCTATCGTCATTGACTTCCGCAAATGCGTGAAGTGCGGCCGTTGCATAGAAGTCTGCCAAGACATTCAGAATGTCTGGGCGCTATCCTTCCTCGAACGTGGAATCAACACCCGCATGGCTCCCGCTGGTGATATTTCGCTGAAGGATTCGCCTTGCGTTAAGTGCGGCCAGTGCTCGGCACACTGCCCGACGGGCGCAATCATTGAGAACGATGAGACGGAGACCGTCTGGAAAGCTCTGCGCGATGAAAACAAATATTGCACCGTCCAGATCGCGCCTTCGGTTCGCGTGGCACTCGGCGAAGCCTTTGGTTATCCTCCAGGCACAAACCTGACGAAGAAAATATACACCGCAATGCGTAGGCTCGGGTTCAAGGCGGTGTTTGACACCAACTTCTCAGCCGACCTCACCATCATGGAAGAGGCCAGCGAGTTCGTGGAACGCTTTGCTCACGGCAAAGGTGCTCTGCCACTCATCACATCGTGCTGCCCAGCATGGACTGACTTCATGGAGAAGATGCATCCCGACTTCATTGATAACTTCTCAAGTGCCAAGTCACCACAGCAAATGCTCGGCGTTATGGCCAAGACCTACTTCGCGGAGAAGATGAAAATTGATCCTGCTAAGATTTATCAGGTCTCCATCATGCCTTGCACTGCGAAAAAATATGAGCTGGAGCGCACTGACGAGATGCATGCATCAGGCTTCATGGATGTAGATGTGGCTCTTACGACACGCGAGTTAGCTCGTATGATCAAACAATCTGGTGTGGACTTCAACGAACTTCCCGATGGCGAACCCGATTCTATCCTCGGCGAGTACACTGGCGCAGGCACGATTTTTGGTGCCACAGGCGGTGTCATGGAAGCGGCTATTCGCACGGCCTACAACTTCGTGACTGGCAAAAACATGCCAGCGTTCAATGTCGAAGCCGTTCGTGGAATGAAAGGCGTGAAAGAAGCCGAACTCGAAGTTGCAGGACACAAAATTCGCGTTGCCGTCGCTCATGGTTTGGCCAATGTGGAACATGTCTTGAACAAAGTCCGCGAAGCCAAGAAAGCTGGCAAAGAGTTGCCTTACCACTTCATCGAAGTGATGGCGTGCCCTGGCGGCTGCATAGGCGGCGGTGGACAGCCTTATGGCACTGATGATGACCTTCGCATGAAACGCGCCAAGGGATTATACAACGAAGACGGTGAAATGAAAATCCGCTGCTCGCACGATAATCCTGAAATCAAACGCATCTACGCTGATTTCCTAGGCAAACCTCTCAGTGGCAAAGCGCATGACCTGTTGCATACCCACTACAAGGCTCGCCCGATCTACCAGCGCTGATGTTGACGCAGATCAAAAAATGAACCGTTTTTATTTGAAAGGACTGACTAACAGACTAAATTAAGTCCAGATACAGAACTGAGATTCCTGAAGCAAGGGGCTGCCTGAAAACAGGGAATATCGAAAACGGAAAATTTAAACCCCGTTTATTGAACTTTGCCCCACAAAGTCGGTAAACGGGGTTTTATTTTGTGGGGCAGGGTTACTGCCACACAATAAAACAAAAATAGAAATTAGAAAAAGGAGATTGAAATGAGCGATACAGAAAAAAGAAGAGTTGGCTTCCTCGGAATACTCGTGGAAGAGAGAAAAAAAAGTGCCCCAGCAGTCAATGAAGTGCTGGGTCAATTCGGTGACCTGATACTCGGGCGCATGGGTCTGCCTTGTGACAAGAAAAAATGCTGGGTCATCACGGTGATATTGGAAGCTACTACCGATGAAATTGGCTCACTTACAGGCAAACTCGGCAAAATCGGGGGCGTCTCCGTCAAGTCCGGCCTGATTCCAGAATCATGATGAAGACGCTAACAGGAAGAAGTGGCAAGAGAAAAAGAGAAAAGTGGTAAGGAAGACGCAAGCGGGAGAAGAAAAGGGATTTAACCACATAGAGCACATAGGTCACAGAGGAATATTTTTATAAACTCTTAAACTTTTAACATGACACATCAAGATATTCTCCACTGGCTCACTTGCGAGGACGATGGAGAGCTGGAAACGCTCTGGCGGCGTGCGGATGAAACCCGCGCCGCCAGCGTGGGCGATGAGATTTATCTGCGTGGACTTGTCGAGGTGAGCAACTATTGCTGCCGCCTTTGCACCTACTGCGGGCTGCGTGCTGATAATTCTTCGCTTTACCGCTACCGTATGGATGCTGACGAGGTCGTAGATTGCGCAAGACAAGCGGTCTCGTTCGGCTATGGAACGGTCGTGCTACAGGCTGGAGAAGATTTTCATCTCTCTGGTGAATGGTTTGAAGATGTTATTTCTCGCATCAAAAGCGAAACGCCAGTGGCCGTCACGCTGAGTCTTGGCGAGCGCAAACCTGCCGAGCTAGAGCGGTGGAAAAAAGCTGGTGCAGACCGTTACCTCCTCCGTTTCGAAACATCAAACCGTAATCTCTTCGACAAGATTCACCCGCCGCGCACGCCGAACGAGTATTCTGACAGAATGGATCTTCTGCGGACGCTTTCTGAAATAGGCTACGAGGTGGGCAGCGGCGTCATGATTGGCATTCCTGGCCAAACATGGGCTGACTTGGCCAACGACATTTTGGCGTTCTCAGGATGGGATTTGGACATGGTGGGCGTTGGCCCGTTCATACCGCACCCAGCGACTCCACTCGGCAACCCATCGCCTAGCGATTTTGCTGCGCCAACAGAGCAAGTTCCAGCTACGGAACTCATGACATACAAGACGCTGGCACTCACGCGTCTGCTATGTCCAACGGTCAACTTGCCAGCCACTACGGCACTTGCCACAATCAATCCGAAGCAGGGGCGCGAACTGGCACTGAAACGGGGTGCCAATATCATAATGCCAAACATAACCCCGCTCAAATACCGCACGCGCTACGAGATTTACCCAGGCAAAGCCGCCAAAAATGAGACCGCCGAGGAAACGAACGGTAAAGTCGTCGGGCAAGTCTCACGCATGGGGCGCACCATCGGGAGCGGGAGAGGGGACTCGCCGCACTACCGCAAAAACAAGGTGTTGAATGCTCATTTAAAAGAGTTATAAAAGAGCTTTTAAGGAGATATTTATGACATTTATGCAGGTCAGCGAACTAAAAAAAACAAAGGTTTTATGGGAGACGCTTGAGCGCGAAAAAGAAATCGTCCTGACACGCGATGGGAAGCCTGAGGCGGTCATGATACCTATCAACTCAGAAAACTTCGATGCCGTGCGCCACGCTATACGCAACGCCCGTTTCTCCCAAGCCATCGGCAAAATACAGGGGCGTGTAAAAGAAAATCCTGTCACTGACAAAGAAATTGAATCCGAAATACAGGCATCTCGGGCGGAATGTATTGCAAAACAAAAAGGCATCAAATGAACGCCGTTGTGGACACGAATGTCATGGTGTCAGCAATCATGAAAGAAAACTCGCCGCCATCCGAAATCATCTGGCTTTTCAAAAATGGCTTATTGGACATCATAGTTGACTCGCGCATATTGGCTGGATACCGCGATGTGCTATTGCGTCCACGCCTTTCCAAATGGATACACCGCAACGATGCAGATGCGATCCTAGAAAAGCTGGAGAATGACACCATATCCGTTGTTCCGACAAAACGGTTTCTCGGCCTACCAGACCAGTTTGACGCACCTTTTATAGCGGTGGCATGGGAGGCTCAATGCCCGCTGGTGACAGGCAACATAAAGCATTTCCCGTGTAAGATAAGAGATGGCGTCCGCGTCCTTTCGCCGAAACAATTTTTGGAAACTGCCCTTTAAACAGATTTCACACAAACAATAAACAAGGTAAAAAGCTATGAACGGAAAACTGAACCTCGATTTCACCTTGAGCAAAGGTGCCACTGATTTTATAAACGACACGCTTTTCCACGAGTATTTAGGCCGCAAGGCCAACCCCGTGCGCGTCCGGGAAATTATCGCCAAAAGCGTCTCGAAAAACGCGTTGACCGTTGAGGAGACCGCCGTGCTGCTCAACGCCACGGAACCTGATCTAATCGAGGAAATAAAAGAGGGAGCCCGCGAAATCAAGCGCAAGGTTTACGGCAACAGGATCGTCCTTTTCGCCCCGCTCTACATCGGTAACGAGTGTGTCAACGACTGCACCTATTGCGGCTTCCGCACATCCAACCACGACGCGCACAGGCGCACGCTGCATACCAAAGAAATCACTGAGCAGGTGACTAAGCTGGTGGACACTGGACACAAGCGGCTCATCCTCGTTTTCGGCGAACACCCGCTCTACAACGCACAGTATATCGCTGATACAGTGAAGCAGGTTTACAGCATCAAGTCTGGCAAAGGCGAAATACGCCGCGTTAACATCAATGCCGCTCCGCTAGACTGCGCTGGCTACAAGCTGGTTCACGAGTCGGGCATCGGCACATACCAGATTTTCCAAGAAACCTACCACAAAGAGACCTACGCCAAAATTCATCCGCACAACACCGTGAAAGGCGATTACATGTGGCGGCTGGACGGCCTGAGCCGCGCCTACGAAGCCGGGTGCGACGATGTGGGCATCGGTGCCTTGTTTGGCCTCTATGACTGGCGTTTCGAGGTGCTAGGGCTGGTGGCTCATGCTTGTCACCTTGTTGATCGTTTCCACTGCGGTCCGCACACGATCAGCTTCCCGCGTCTGCGCCCTGCCAGCGGCGTGCAGCTCGATGAAAAATGGTTGGTCAACGATGCTGAATTTACGCGCATTGTTGCCATCCTGCGCCTAGCCGTCCCATATACTGGCCTCATCCTCACATGCCGCGAATCAGCCGATCTGCGCCGCGAAGTTATGGCGTACGGCGTCTCGCAGATAGATGCAGGCAGCCGCATCGAAATTGGCGGTTACACCGAGGCTGGCGACGCGCAGCAGCAGTGCATTGAGAAAGAGCAGTTCGAACTGGCCGACATCCGCTCACTAGACCAAGTCATCCGCGAGCTTGCGCAGGACGGCTACATCCCGAGCTTTTGCACGGCATGTTATCGTCTAGGGCGCACGGGCGAGCATTTCATGGAGTTCGCCATTCCTGGCTTCATCGAAAAACTCTGCACGCCCAACGCCCTTTGTTCGGGCATTGAGTACATGGTGGATTATGCGAAGCCTGAAACCAAAGCCGCCTTTGAAAAAGTTGAGCAGGCTACTCTGGAAAGCATGACAGACGGCGTCCGCAAAGCCAAAACGATTGAGAAAATCAAACTGATCAGGGAGACCGATCAGCGCGACATGTATTTCTAAAAAGCTACGACGGATTTCGCTGCATGGAACAGACAAGGATTGAAAAGGATATGCTGGGCGAGCGCACCTTGCCAGCAGCATCATTGCACGGCATAGCCGCTTTGCGTGCCAGCGAAAATTTTCCTGTTTCACGCAGACCAGTCAACCGCCGCCTCACCCGCGCCTACGGCATGGTCAAACTCGCATGCCTACGCGCAAACCATGAGTTGGGGCACTGGGACGAGCCGTGTTTTCATGCGATGTCTCAAGCGTGCGAAGAGATAATGCGCGGCGAGATGGATGCTCATTTCATCACTGACGCATTGCAGGGTGGGGCAGGCACATCCACCAACATGAATGTGAACGAGGTCATGGCCAACCGTGCCCTGATCCTGCTTGGGAAAAAACCGGGCGACCACGAGACGCTCCACCCGCTCGGCGACGCCAACAGGCATCAGTCCACTAACGACACTTATCCCACCGCGCTCAAAGTCGCTGCCATATTCGCCATCCGCGAACTGGAAAGCCGCGTTGTCGCTCTTCTGGAAGCATTTCAGGCCAAAGAAAAAGAATTCGCCACCGTTGTAAAAGTAGCTCGCACGCAAATGCAAGATGCCGTCCTGACCACGCTCGGCAGGCAGATGTCGGCCTATGCCGAAGCTCTCGCACGAGACCGCTGGCGTCTCTACAAATGTGAGGAACGCCTGCGCACGATCAACCTTGGCGGCACAGCCATCGGCACGGGGCTAGGTGCTCCACGCGCTTACATTTTCAGGGCTACGGAATGTCTGCGCGAGATAACTGGCATTGGTCTAGCCCGCGCAGAAAACATGGTCGAGGCTACACAGAACACCGATGTTTTCGTTGAAGTCAGCGGCATACTCCGTGCGCTGGCATCATCCCTCACAAAAATTTCTGGCGACATAAGATTTCTCTCCTCAGGCCCAAGCGCGGGAATAGGGGAGATCAAGCTCCCGCCCATGCAAGCTGGTTCGTCCATCATGCCGACCAAGGTGAACCCCGTGATTCCCGAGGCCGTCACGCAAGCCGCCATTGCTGTCCTAGGGCACGACCACGCAATCACGATGGCGTGTTCCATGGGGCATCTTGAGCTTAATCCTTTCCTCCCGCTCGTGGCTGATGCGCTCTTGGACAGCCTTGATCTCCTGATCAACGCCTGCGATATATTCCGTTCACGCTGCATCGAGGGGCTGGAAGCCGACGCTGACAAATGCCGCGCACACATCCATGCGAGCACTGCCACCGTCACCGCGCTCGTCCCTTTGATCGGATACGAAAAGGCGCAACACCTCGCACTTGACGCAGCCAGTCAAGCCCGCCACATCCGCGATCTGGCCATCGAACAAGGCATCATCACGGCAGAGCAGTTCGATGAAACCATTGCGCCAGAGAATGTCATGCGGCTAGGTTCACCAGCAATACCAGATCAACACAGCATATCTGACACACCATGAAAACACCACGCGGACTCCGTTGCCACATCGGCCTCTTCGGCAGGCGCAACGCTGGCAAATCGTCCCTGCTAAATGCCCTTGTAAAACAGGATGTCTCCATCGTTTCAGAAATCGCTGGAACCACCACAGACCCAGTGGAAAAACCAGTGGAACTCCTCCCTATCGGCTCCGTTCAGTTTATTGACACTGCGGGCGTGGATGACACAGGCGCGCTCGGCCAGTTGCGCATAGAAAAAACGCTCAAAACACTAGACAGGACAGACCTCGGTATCATCGTTGTCCCGGCTGGGGAATGGACTGAATTTGAAGAGTCGCTGCTAACCGCTTTCTGCGAAAGAAAAACTCCCGTGGTTGTCGCATTCAACAAATCCGACACGCGCCAGCCAGATGATATTCTAAAAACCAGATTGGCCGACCTCAAAATACCGGCTCTCCTGACTACAGCCACAACGGGCGGCGGCGTTTCAGATTTGAGGCAGGCCATCATACGCACGGCACCGGACGCATTTTTGGGCGAGCCCGCCCTAGTTTCTGACCTTGTCCCGCCAGGTGGGTTAGCCGTCCTCGTGATACCGATAGACAAAGAAGCACCAAAAGGCCGCCTCATCCTCCCGCAAGTCCAGACGCTACGCGATCTGCTAGACAACGACTCCTGCGCTCTAGTAGTTAAAGAGCGCGAACTCCGCGACGCATTGGCCGGGCTCAACCGCAAGCCTTCCATCGTAATAACCGACTCCCAAGCATTTTTAAAAGTGGCAGCCGACACGCCCGACTCCGTCCCGATGACATCTTTTTCCATCCTTTTCGCCAGATACAAAGGGGAGCTTAGCACATTCGTTCTCGGTGCTATGGCCATAGAAAAGCTCAAGCCTGGAGCCCGTGTCTTAATCGCAGAATCGTGCAGTCACCACGCCATCGCCGATGACATAGGGCGCGTAAAAATCCCGCGCTGGCTCCGCCAGTTCGTGGGCGGCGACCTCGATTGCACTGTCTATGCCGGGCACGATTTTCCCGCCGACCTAGCATCATACAGCCTTGTCGTCCACTGCGGGGCGTGCATGACCAACAGGCGCGAGGTGCTGCGGCGGATGGAACTTTGCCGCAGTGCTGGAGTTCCTATCACGAACTACGGCATAGCCATCGCCTATTCGCTGGGCATTTTCGAGAGGGCGTTGCGCCCGTTTCCACATGCGCTGGATGTTTACAAAAACGCTCTAAGGAAATAGGGAGTGGCGCAGCGGCAAAAATTAAAAACAAAAATTGCTTGAACAGAGTTTCAAATTTTGCTTTTTATATCATTCCTTTCGATTCCGGAGTAGCTCAGTGGTAGAGCGGTCGGCTGTTAACCGATTGGTCGTAGGTTCGAGCCCTACCTCCGGAGCCATTTAATTTTGTTCAAACCTGCACCCCTGCGGGTTAACGCCCTGCGAAATCGTTTTTCAGATTCGTTGCCACACATCTATTTCATCCTCAAATACAACGGGTTACAACGAGAGCATCCCTCTCTCTCCGCAACTGGCAGAGAGAAAGATTTTCGCCCGTTGACGCGTCCCATGCCCCCGCAAGAGGCGAAAACCTCTCCGACTCTCCAATTCTCTGGTTAACAGGCGAGTTGGTGAACACAAAAAACTGCATGGCATCCCGTGTCGTTGAGGGAACAGAAATGGAAAAATATTTCACAAATCCATCCATCTCTCAGAATTGTTTTTTACTGAAAACGAGCATGCTCGTTTAGCTCTTCCCTTTTCGTTTGTTCGATTTCGTCGGTCAGCCAATCATGAACAGGCCGTGCAATTCGCTCCAATCTAGCGTTTCCGGTATCAAAAAGGCCGCGAACCAGAGCAACCTCTTTTCAAGATAGGGAATTCGCGATCCCGCATCGCCGCGAGAACAGAAAATCAGTGCCGTGGGTCTCGGGGCGCATCTGCGATTTATTGACCCCCATCTGAAAATAGCGGAAACAGAATGACTCTCACGAAGCAGCGAAGGACAAAAGAGAGAGAGAAAAAGGGGGGAGAGGAGGAGGATGTGGCGTGTTTTCTGGGAACACCGAACTCCATCTCGGTTCAGTTCGGAAAGGCGCACGGTGCGTCTCACCCGCAGGATAGGCACAGGGCATCAAATATCTGTCACCCCATCCTTTCGGTCTACTGTGAAATTGCTGGTCAATGAATCGGAGATGTCCCCTCCAAGACACAAAAAAAATATATTGTTTCGGAAACAATAAAATATAGGATGTTTGAATGAATGATGGCGAAGCCGATGAATTGAGAGCAGCATGTTGTTTGGTTTATGTGCGTGATTGCACCCCCTCCACTAATTTTAGTGGCATAGGAACAATTTCATCGGTTGGATTTTCCAATAAAAACTACGCTCAATGGCCTTGTGCGAACGGAAATCCGCAGCCTCTTTGTTCGTTAAATAACGAGGACTTCTTACTGACTATCGCAAGACAGTTAGGTGTATCGAAGTCCAAGACAACTTATAAAGCCGACATCTTTGTTAATGGGAAAGGTGTTTCTCTAAAATCGCACAGGAGAAATCCTCCTGCTATCGTCAATCACACCGCAAGACACGGATGGATTATGGCGGCCAATAACTCTAATGGCAATGCAGACATGAATACTTTAGACACAATCATTGCCAATTATTGGGACTTAAGAACAAAAGGTCTCATACCTGAAGATATCTCTAATTCCAGTCCACAATCCCCCTTTGCTGGAAACAAGGACATCGTGAAACCTTTTTTGCTTTATTTTTTAAGCAAAGGTTCTGCGTCTGGTTTATCACCATATCCTGCTGATTACATTTTCGATTTTTCCGACCCCTTGAATATTAATGGATGGTCTGTCTTTACTCCAGACTCTTATGTAGAACATTATTGGAACAGACTTGTTTTTA
>JFJP01037683.1_pt1 | contig 24245 bp, 12 predicted proteins | sample 431651 | NCBI WGS metagenome assembly JFJP01 (sample SAMN02602958, study PRJNA72255) | Microbial mat metagenome, whole genome shotgun sequencing project. | biome: fresh water; feature: sink hole; material: water; isolation source: purple microbial (photo- and chemosynthetic) mats found in...
ATTGTTTCTTCTCTGCCAAATAAATTTGAACAGGGGATATTCGCTGCTTTATGTTTTGACTTCAGTCTTTCAAAGAACTTGGTAATCTATAAGTAGCCCTAAGGCTGATTATTTCATTTTGATGTTTCCCGCTTCGACTTTCAGTTTCTGTGTGAGAATAGGTTGTCGTTGTTGGGAGTGCAAAGGTAAATACATTTTTCACACATGCAACTTTATCTAAAAAAAAGTTTTAAATATTTGAGTCCATAATTCTGAAGACATTCATTATCAGGCAATTTAATATGAAAAATAAATAATATTTTTTTTTAGACTTATACACAGAAACGTGAGTTGGCTTATGATTGAAACATGTAAATAACAGAATATTAATCAGATAAGTTTAAATGTAATATCTGACAACAATTTATAATTATTCATCATTATTGTTACTTATTCAGCAATTAAACTACCTCAGACTTATTATAGAAATCATTTTTATGGAATTCAATCACAATACCAATCAATTAGATGAATGCTTTATAGTTTCATTTAAACAGGAAATGGGTATTGGGGGAATTCCTGATAGTACATTTATATTAGTTGGATTCGATTAATTGAATTTATTGCCTTAGCTAATTGCTTTATATTTGAATTATTCAAAATCCAACCATTCCATTTTATGTAATACATATATAAGAAAGAACAGAATCCTGAAAAATCCAGATAATTGTAATAATAGCCTGAGAAATTAAATTTTAAGCCATACTGATTCTTCTTTTTTATAACTGCGCTTCTAAAAGAAATATGATGGATTGATTGTGGTTATCCCGTTTAAGTAAAATATCATTACGCTTCAGAATATTAATTAATTCGCTAAAGTAAATCTCAGATCCAGATTATTCATATTCGACATTCTGTTTTTTAGCTTAAAAATTCCCTGGTAAATTCAATTTTGAACTTAATTTCTGACTGCAATAATGATAACAAGAGCTCTTCTTTAGAAATGAAAATGCTTACTCTGTCAGGTTTTAATGATATCTGTCAACGATAAAGTTATATGATAAAGTATTGTCTAATAAAAGGTCTAATCTCTTTCATTTTATTCTTACTGTGTAAAATATAATATCATGTATAAGAATAATAAGTAATATTTAATTACTGAATTACATATAAAACAGCAAATTAAAGTAAATAAAATATTACTTTCGTCATACAGTAAAATTAATTCATAAGATCGGCTCGGTATAGATAAGACCTACATCCTATGCGGGATTAAGTAACTGAATCGGATGATATTTGTTTCAAAATGAAGAAAGTAAACCAAATTTCTGATGCCTCCTTTCTACAAAAGGCAGAAGAACTTTTAAAAATGAAACCAGGAACTGGAGAACCGCCACATTCGGAATCCGAAATGTTGAAGTTCATCCACGATCTGATTGTGCGCCAGGCAGAACTGGAATGTATGAATGAAGTACATACTAAATCAATACATGCTGAACAAAACATCAATAACAAATATCTATCATTATCAGATGTACCCTTTCTGAATCAAATAAGAGAAGACCTGCAATTACCTGATAAACGATGGAAATATGCACTGGAGGGTGCCACTGATGGAATGTGGGATTGGAACATTGTTACAAATAAGGTGTTTTTCTCCACCCAATGGAAAGCGATGTTAGGTTTTGAGGAATCAGAAATTGGGGATACGCTCGATGAGTGGGAAAAACGGGTTCATCCAAATGACCTGGAAACAGTTTTGCTTGCAATTGAAAAGAACCTCATCGGAGAAACTGATGCTTACTCAAGCGAACACAGAGTGTTATGCAAGGACGGCAGTTATAAATGGGTGTTGGACGAAGGAAAAGTTGTAGAAAAGGATGAAAACGGGAAACCTTTAAGGGCAATTGGAGCCCACAGAGACATTACAAAGCGTAAAAAAAATGAGCACGACCTTAATGAACGGATAAAGGAACTTAATTGCCATAACCGCATTTCGGAAGTGATGAGCAATTCGACTCTTTCAACAACTGAAGTCATCGAAGAAGTGGTGCGGCTAATTCCAGGCGGCTGGCAGTTTCCTGAAATGACAGAAGCCTCGGTTCAGATTAACCAGGAAGTTTTTAACTCTCCGGGATATAGCAACAAGGGCAAGCATAAATTAGAAAGCGAAATCAAAGCTAATGGAAAAATTATAGGCCGGATTGAAGTTTGCTATGTTGGAAATACTGAATTCGATTCCGGCAAAGTCTTTCTTCCAGAAGAATCTGAGCTCTTGTTTTCGATTGCTGAAAGATTAGGTAGTTTTATAGGCAAGAACGAAAACAATCTTTTATTAATTGAAAGCGAGCAGAAGTATCGCGATCTGGTCGAGAATATTAGTGAAGTAATTTACCGGATAGATAATAAAGGTGTAATTACCTTCATTAGTTCTTCAATCGAAAAAATAATCGGATTTACGGCAGAAGAAATAGTAGGAAAGAGTTTCATTCATTTTGTCGGGGTGAATAGTGAATTTTTAACACAGAGGCTACAGGAACTAAGCATTAAAAAAGAGTTATCGAATGAGTATAAATTACTTACCAAAACCGGGGAGAACTGCTGGCTAAGGTTATCGACAAAGGCAATATTACAGGATGGCAATTTTACCGGAGCCTATGGCACTCTTTTCGATATTACCGAAAAGAAGGCTGTGGAACAGGAACTTCAGAAAAGCGAATCACTTTACCGTTCGATACTCCAGGCTTCGCCTGATACTATTTTTATTTCTGATCTGGAAGGACGTGTTCTTTTTACGTCAGCCATGGCTGTAAAAATGTTCGGGTACGAAGCTGCCGGATTTCCAATAAATACTCCTTTATTTGATTTTGTTGATCCCAAATATCATGAGAAAGCACGAAATGCTATTTCACTGATGTTCCAGGGAACATATACAGGTGCAACTGATTATAAAGGTATCAGGTCCGATGGGTCAACATTCGACATGGAAGTAAATGGCGAGTTCATTAAAGATGAGGCGGACGAACCTTTAAGTATAGTTTTTATAGTCCGAGATATTTCCGACCGGAAATTAGCCGAGGAAAAGCTTAAAAAAAGCGAAGAGCAATACAGAAAGCTTGTCGAATCGATTAATGATGTCATTTATGAAATTGACTCAAACGGTATGATAAAATTTGTAAGTCCTTCGGTTATCAGGGTACTGGGTTTTACTGTAGAAGAGGTTATCGGCCGTAATATTTTTGATTTTATTCACCCGGAAGACAGGCATGAAATAATGAATTCATTCAGGTCACTGGGCTCCAGCAACTACATTTACATGGAATACAGGTACTTGCGAAAAGATGGTTCCGTTCACTGGGTGCGTTCATCAACTTCACCCATTATCGAAACCGGAGTAGTGATTGGCGGAACCGGAATTCTGACTGATATTACCGAACGAAAAATAGCAGAACTGGAATTAGTTAAAGCCAAGGAAGAAACCGAAGAAAGTGAAAAGAAATTTGTTTCAATTATTCAGTCGCAAGCCGAAGGTATAGGAATTGTAGATAAAAATGAATGTTTTGAATTTGTTAACCTGGCAGCAGAGAAAATATTTGAGACGGAACCAGGCGGGCTTATCGGCGTATCCTTGTTCGATTTTGTACTTCCGGAAGAAAAAGAGAAAATCAATGCCGAAACTCAATACAGAGAGCAAGGAATTGAAAATACATATGATCTGCAAATTCTCACCAAAAAAGGAAATATTAAATATATACATGTAAGTGCTGCGCCCAAATTTGATGAAAATAACATATATATAGGTGCGTATGGCGTTTTTCATGATATAACAGAACGTAAGAAAGTAGAAAGTGCTTTGCGGGATAGTGAGGAAAAGTTTTCCAAAGCTTTTCAGACCGCTCCGTACGCTATTTCGATCACCAGTGTTGAGGATGGTAAATTTTTCGAAATCAATGATTCATTTACAGTACATACAGGATATACAAAAGAAGAAGTTTACGCTGATTCTTCTATAGGTCTGAAGCTTTGGGCGAACATTGATGACAGGAATAGTGTAATTGCCGACCTGAGTCAGGGTAAAGATGTTTTGGCGAAAGAATATGATTTTGTTAAAAAGAGTGGTAAAAGAGTTAGTTGCATCTATTCAGCAAGTATAATACTTCTGAACAAGCAACCGTATATTCTTTCGAGTATCACAGATATCTCCGAGATTAAGCTTGCTCAGGATCAACTCAGGAAGCTTTCGCGTGCTGTTGAGCAAAATCCGGCTAGCATTGTCATTACTAACCTTGAAGGAAATATAGAATATGCTAATCCAAAAGCATGCGAAACCACCGGTTATACAATCGACGAATTAATCGGTCAGAATCCAAGGCTACTAAAATCGGGGGAAACCCAAACCAATGAATACGAAGCCCTGTGGGGGAATATTTCTAACGGAAATGAGTGGCGCGGAGTATTTCATAACAAAAGAAAAAATGGTGAACTCTATTGGGAATCCTCAACAATAAGCCCGATCACTGATATGGAAGGTAAAATTACGCATTACCTCGCCATAAAAGAAGACATTACCAGGCGAAAAGAAACGGAAGAAGCGCTTACTAAAAGTGAGGAAGACCTGAACAACGCTCAGAATATTGCCCGAATGGGTAGTTGGGAGCATAATCTGATTACCGGCAAACTAAATGGTTCGAAGTACTATTATAAAATGCTTGGATTACAACCTTTCGAAAAAAAAGAAATGTTATTCGAGTATTTTGTAAGTTTAATTCATCCCGACGATTTATCACTTTTCAAGAAACTTCAACAGGATGTTTTTGTTGAAAATGAAACTAAAAAAATTGATTTCCGGATTGTAATGCCCGATGGAAAAGCAAAATGGATTCAGAATAATATAGTTCCTGTTTACGATGGTGATACGTTAATAGCTTTAAAGGGTGTCAATATCGATATAACAGAGAAACGACTGGCAGAAGAAGCGTTGAGAATGAATGAAGCCGCACTGAACCAGGCACAGGAGATTTCAAACATGAGCAGCTGGGAGCTTGACATGGTTACTGATAAGCTAACCTGGTCGAAGAATTATTACCAGATAATGGGAATCCCAATTGGCACCGAAATGGAAACTAAATTCTTTATCCAAAGAGTTCATTCGGATGACCTTCACATAGTAGAAGAAAAACTGGAGGAAATAAGGCGAACAACAAAACCTGTAACCTACGACATCAGATTAAGAATTCCTGACGGAGAATTTAAATGGATACAAAACAATATAGTTCCTGAATTTGAATTTGGGAATTTAGTTCGGCTCAAAGGTGTAAATATTGACATAACAGAGAAAAAACTGGCTGAAGAAAAAATTCAACTGCAAAACCAGCGCCTTTCAGCAATAATAGATGCAATGCCTGATCTGATGTTTGTTGCAGATAAATCAGGCACTTACCTTGAATATTACAGCACAAATCCTGATTTATTGGCTGTGTCAGATGATCAGATCGTAGGTACAAATGTCAAGGATTTCACCGATGAAGAAACTGCAGAATTACATTTATTGAAGATTGGTGAATGCCTTCAAAAGCGAACATTAATAACCTATGAATTTTCGGGATTTTATAAAGGTGTTATTCGTTTTTACGAGATGAGGTTAGCTCCACTGGGAATAGATCGGGTGCTTGCATTTGTCAGGGATATTACTGAAGAAAAACTTAAGGATAATGAAATAAAGAAGTTGTCGCTTGCCGTGGAACAGAGCCCGGTTTTAATAGTAATCACTGATCTTGAGGGTATAATTGAATATGTAAATCCTGCGTTTGAAGCTACAACAGGGTATAGCAAAGAAGAGTTAATTGGGCAGAATCCCCGAATATTAAAATCAGGTAAAAATGCTGAGGAGGATTATGTAAAAATGTGGCAGACCATTACAAGTGGGAAACAGTGGTTTGGAGAATTGATAAATAAAAAGAAAAACAGTGAATTATTTTGGGAATCCATTTCAATTACACCTGTCAGGAACAAATCGGGAAGAGTGACCAATTACCTGGCGATAAAGCAGGATATTACACAACGTAAACAAGCCGAACAGGAAATTCATGATCTCTACGCAAATCTGGAACATAAAATAGATGAGAGAACCTCTCAGCTTGCCCTCACAAATGCAGATCTGCAAACTCAAATTGAGGAACGCAACCGGATTCAGGATGAATTAAGCAAAAGCGAGAAAAACTACCGCACTGTTGTCGAAAATGTGAACGAGGTTATTTTTAAAACTGATACCGATGGCATATGGCTTTTCCTGAATAAATCGTGGGAAACTATAACCGGTTTCAATGTTGAGGAATCGCTGGGGAATCTTTTTACTGACTATGTACATCCTGACGACAGGCAGCGGAATATGGAATTATTTGAGGCACTGATAAACAGGGAAAAAGAATATTGCAGATACGAAATCAGGTATATTATCAATGATGGCGGTTTCCGATGGATTGAAGTATTTGCCCGTTTATCATTAAATGCTCAGGACGAGGTTACCGGAACTTTTGGCACGTTACAGGATATTACTGAGCGCAAACGTGCTGAAGACTTTGAAGATGAACTGCTTCAGTTATCGCTCCAGTTAACCGGTATTCCCGGCAACGAAATATCTTCAGCAATCAGTATGGCGCTGCACAGAATCGGGAGTTTCCTTGGCTCCGACCGGGCATATATTTTTGAGATAAATACGGTCGATAACACGATGAGCAACACCTATGAGTGGTGTAATGAGGGAATTAACCCGGAAATTGAAAACCTCAAGGATATACCGGTTGAAATTTTCCCAATGTGGATGGAACAACTTCAGCGTTTCAAAAACATCATTATCCCTAATGTGAATGAATTACCCGATTCATGGATTGCCGAGCGTGAAATCCTGGAACCCCAGGGGATTAAATCACTTATTGTAATTCCTGTTTACAACGATATTCAACTGATTGGTTTTGTTGGATTGGATTCTGTTTTGAAGCAAAAGGAATATGATACTTCCGAGATAAACATATTACAAGTATGGAGCAACATGCTTGCAGGCCTTATTAATAATCAGCGGAAAGAAATTATCATAGAACAAACCCGCAGGAATTACGAAACTTTCTTTAACACCATTGATGATTTCCTTTTTGTGTTGGACGAGCAAGGGGAAATTCTACACACCAACAATACAGTAATAAACAGGCTTGGATATTCGCCGGAAGAGCTTTTGGGGAAATCGGTTCTGTTGGTTCATACTGTTGATCGACGAGACGAAGCCAGACAAATTGTAGGCGAAATGCTTGCCGGCAAAGCCGATTTTTGCCCGGTACCGCTACTCACAAAGGACAGTACTCAAATATCTGTCGAAACCAGGGTTAAGCATGGTTTCTGGGATGGGAAACCTGTTATTTTTGGAGTTAGTAAGGATGTGTCGAAAATCAAATTATCTGAAGAAAAATTTTCAAGAGCGTTTCAGTCCAATTCGGCCATGATGGCAATTTCAAGTATCGCTACCGGAAAATTTATTGAAATTAACGATGCTTATGTGAGAACACTGGGCTATTCGCGCGAAGAAATGATTGGTCAGACAACTACGAATTTTGATATTTATGTAAATCCAGAAACCAGGGATGAAATTTATGATACCCTTAAACAAAATATTCCTGTCAGGGAACTGGAAATTAAGATCCGGACTAAATCAGGAAATAGTATAACAGGTATATTTTCTGCGGATAGAATCGTAATTGGAGATGAGCAATGTATTTTAGCTTTACTGGTTGATATTACCGATCGTAAAATAGCCGAAGAGGAACTAAAAAAAGCGCGGATCGAAGCGGACAAAGCCAATCTTGCCAAAAGCGAATTCCTGTCACGAATGAGCCATGAGCTGCGCACACCAATGAACTCAATACTTGGCTTTGCACAGTTAATGGAAATGGGTGACATTAATGCTGCTCACCGTAAAGGAGTAAATCATATTTTAAAGAGCGGAAAGCATTTACTGGATCTTATCAATGAAGTTCTCGACATTTCGCGGATTGAAGCAGGCAGGATTTCACTTTCCATTGAGCCGGTAAGGTTAAGCACTGTTATTACTGAAATGCTCGATATTGTTCAACCCCAGGTTTCAAGTCGAAATCAAACGATAAAACTGGTTGAATCACATTCTAACCAGCTTTTTGTATTGGCGGATAATCAGCGATTGAAACAAGTTTTGTTAAACCTCATCAATAATGCGGTTAAATACAATCATGAAGGTGGTTTTATAAGGATAGAAACTGAAATACGTAAGTCGGATAAGGGTGGTAAGCCATTGATCAGAATTTCTGTTATTGACAATGGAATAGGTATAAAATCCGAAGAGATCGGTAAACTCTTTTTGCCTTTCGAGCGGATTGGAGCAGAGAAGACAGAAACCGAAGGAACAGGTCTCGGGCTTAACGTTGTAAAAAAACTGATGGAAGCTATGGATGGAAACGTTGGGGTTAAAAGTATTCCGGGCGAGGGAAGCACATTCTGGATTGAGCTGAAAGAGGCTGAAAGCCCAAAAATTATTGACAAATCAATTGCATCGGCACTAAATCCCGGAGCATCAGAAACTTTAAAATCCGGAACCATTTTATACTTCGAAGACAATACTTCAAACATTGAATTAGTTGATGGCATTATTGAAAATCATCGTCCACATATACAGCTAATAACTTCAGTAAGCGGAATTAATGCCGTTGAAATGGCTAAAGAATGCAAACCCGATTTGATTTTACTCGATCTGGATTTACCCGAACTTCATGGAAGTGAAGTATTTGCCAACCTGCAGGCCGATTCCGGAACCATGTCAATCCCTGTAGTAATTATAAGTGCTGATGCCATGTCGCATCAGATTAAAAAAATGTTGAAAGCAGGTGTCCGTGATTATTTAACCAAACCAATAGAAATAATGTTGTTTTTAAAAATGGTAGATAAATGGATTAAAAAAAATAAGATTGATAATACCAGGAATGACTTCTCTGTGTATGACAACTGAAAAAAGAATCCTGTACTAAAATGGATATCCCTGGCAAATAATAGTATAAAAAGACAAATCATGGTAAACCTGGCACTAATAAATATAAATATCCTGTCCGCCTGCACAAGCGAACCAGATAACATTCTATATGCCGGGTTGCCTTTAAAAACGGCTTGTTATCTGCTGATTTTCCCTCAATTAACTTCAATCCGGACTAAATGAAAAAAGACAATAAATTTTCCCCTGAAACCCTTAGGCAACAGGCAGAAAGACTTTTTAAAAGAAGACCGGAAAAAAGAATTCAGCCAAGGTCAGAATCTGAAATGCTTATTCTGATTCATGAACTTGAATTACAAAAGCTTGAGCTGGAGATTCAGAATGAAGCCCTGGTAGCAGCAAAGTCAGGTGGAAATGATTCATTTCTCAAGTATTTGGGATTATCAAAGGATACTCATGATCACACACAGGGAGAAGAAAAATACCTTTCTATTTTTGAAAGTATGCAGGATGCTTTCTATGAGGCAACTATTGATGGAATACTTTTGGATATAAGCCCCTCAATCGAAATAATCTCCAAAGGACAGTATACCCGTGCTGAATTGATTGGTACTCCGCTTGCCGGATATTATCTGAATAATGATGACAGGAACACCTTTCTTTCAGATTTATTTATTCTGGGTCATCTTACTGATTATAAGATAGCGTTTAAAAATAAAGATGGGTCAATTGTGCCCGTATCAATTTCGTCCAACATTTTATTTGAAAATGAGGTTCCTGTAAAAATTACCGGAATAATGCGCGATATGACCGAACGTAAACAGGCGGAAAATGCTATTCGCGAGAGTGAAATTCTGTATCGTGCTATATTGAACGCTTCGCCTGATGATATTACTATCACTGATCTGGAAGGCCGCATTCTTGTTGTTACTCCTGTAGCTCTGGAAATATTTGGATTTTCTCATGAAAATGAGTTGCTGGGACACCAGATTGCAGATTTTGTTGCTCCGGCGGATTATGAACGCGCAGTTGCTAATTTTAATTTAATGTTTGAGGGCATCAGGTCAGGCCCGGTTGTATATCAGGTAAAACATGCTGACGGAAGTTTCTTTGATGCAGAAGTGATAGGTGATTTCATTTTCGAAAATGATGGAAAGCCTTCAAAAATGATCTTTGTGATACGTGATATCACCGAACGTAGGAAGGCTGAAAATGCCTTGCTTGAAAGTGAGAAACGCTTTCGCTCCCTTGCCAATTCGGGGCAGGCTCTGATCTGGACGGCAGATACAGATAAAAAATGTACCTATTTTAACCAGGTATGGCTTGATTTTACGGGCAGGACCATGGAGCAGGAATATGGTTATGGATGGACTGAAGGAGTGCATCCTCGCGATTTTGATCGTTGCCTCGAAATCTTTTCAACCTCTTTCGATAAGCGTGAACCTTTTAGTATGGATTACCGGCTTCGGCGTCGCGACGGTGAATATCGATGGTTGCAGGACAATGGCACACCTCAGTTCGATAGCGCGGGTCGTTTCATCGGGTATATCGGGCATTGCCTCGATATATCGGACCTGAAACTGGCTCAGGAAGCTTTAATCCGAAGTGAAGAAAAATACCGCAATATTTTTATTCATGCACAGGAAGGTATTTTCCAAACCAATTATGAAGGATCTTATCTTTCAATAAATCCTGCTTTGGCAAAAATGTATGGATTTGATTCCCCTCAAGAGTTGATGTCCAGCCGGAATAATATCGCTGAAGATGCCTATAATGATCCCCGCGAACGGGAAAACTTTTTGAGGATCATGGAAGAACAAGGTTTCGTAAAAGGTTACGAATATGAGGTTAAACGTAAAGATGGACAAAGGATTTGGTTTTATGAAGATGCTCAGGCAATAAAGGATGAACAGGGAAAGATCCTGTTTTTTGAGGGTTTTGTGGTCGATATTACCGAGCGCAAAGAGGTTGAGAATACACTTAAAGATAAAACAGCTCTTCTTACCAACCTGATAATAAATTTACAGGAAGGGATATTGCTCGAAAACGCCAAACGCCAGATTGCGCTTACCAACCAGTTATTTTGTGAGATGTTTGGAATACCGGCTCCACCTGAATTGCTTAAAGGCGCCGACTGCACCGAATCCGCTGAACAGAGTAAAGCCCTTTTTAAAAATCCTGAAAAATTTGTAACTGATATTGGCATTATTTTGGTAAACAAAACAGCAGTTTATAGTGATGAACTTGAACTGGTTGATGGACGCTTTTTCGAAAGAGATTATATTCCAACCTATCTTGAAAATGAATATTCAGGGCATTTGTGGAAATACAGGGATATTACTGAACGAAAACAGTCGCAGCTGAAAATTGAAGAGAGTGAGGAACGTTTTCGCCAGGTTGTCGGACAAAGTCGTGAAGTAGTATGGGAAGTAGATGACACGGGACTCTATACTTATGTAAGTCCATTATCTATGCAGGTTTATGGTTATACCCCGGAACAATTGGTCGGCAAAATGCATTTTTACGACATTGCCCCTGAGGACGGCCGGGAAGCGTTCAGGCAGGCTGCAATGAGTATGTTCGATAAAAAAATAACTTTTGAAAATTTAAATAACTCTGTCTGCAGGCTTGATGGAAAGGTAATTACAGTTACAACCAATGGCATCCCGATGCTAAATGAAAATGGCGTCTTAATTGGGTACAGAGGCATTGACTCCGATATTACAGAAAAAGTATTAGCTGAAAATATCAGGAAAAAGAGCGAAGAGGTTTATCGGCTGATCACTGAAAGATCTAATGACCTGATATACGTGTTCCGGTTAAAACCTGATATGGGATTTGAATACGTTAGCCCTTCGGCCGAAAGAATAACTGGTTTTACTCCCGAAGATCATTATAATGACCCGCAACTGGGCTTGAAACTGGTGCATCCTGACGATATACATTTGCTGCAATCATGGCAGAATGGTACTATCTGCGCAGATACAATTACTTTGCGATGGATAAAAAAAGACGGAAGTGTTATCTGGACTGAGTCGCAGAACATTCCAATTTATAACGAAAGAGGAGATATAATAGCTATACAGGGAAGAGCTACTGATATAACTGAACGCAAACAGGCCGAGATGATTCTGAATGCACGCCTTCGTTTAACTGACTTTGCTGCATCACATTCAAGAAATGAACTTCAACAAAAACTTTTAGACGAGCTGGAACAATTAACCGGAAGTAGCATAGGCTTCTTCCATGCAGTAAATACTGATCAGGAAACTCTTATCCTGCAAAGTTGGTCGTCAAACACAATGAATCATATGTGCAAAGCCGACAGCAAAAATTTGCACTATAACATTGATAAGGCTGGTATCTGGGCTGAATGTGTAGGTGAGAGGAAAGCTGTAATTCATAATGATTATTTGAGTGTAAAAAACCGTAAAGGAATTCCTGAAGGGCATGCACCGGTCATCCGGGAATTAGTAGTACCCATATTCCGTAATGAGTTGATAGTTGCAATTGTGGGTATAGGCAACAAAGCTAATGATTACAATGAAAAGGATATTGAACTTGTTTCCCGGCTTGCTGATCTTTCATGGGATATTACTGAGCGAAAAGGAGCTGAAGAAAGCTTAAAAAAGCTCTCGCAAGCTGTTGAACAAAGCCCTGAGGTCATATATATAACAAATTCGGAAGGAATAATAGAATATGTAAATCCGAAAGCCAGAGAATTAACAGGATATTCGGATAAGGAATTGATAGGTAAGAATCCACGGATCTTCAATTCAGGCGAAAAATCAGCTGAAGAATATTCAAATCTTTGGCAAACAATAGCTTCCGGAAATGACTGGAAAGGCGACTTTCATAATAAAAAGAAAAACGGTGAACTATACTGGGTAGCGGCATCTATTTCGCCTGTTACTGATACCAATGGAAAAATAACTCATTACCTTGCTGTTGAAGAAGATATTACTGAACGAAAAAAAACTGAGGACAAGATAAAACAGCAGAATGAAAGGCTGAACGCCATTGTAAGCGCCATGCCTGATTTGATTTTTGTAATCGATACCCAGGGAACTTATCTTGAATTTTACCAATCAAATACTAATTTAAAACTAATTCCTGTTCACGAGGTTATTGGCACAAATATTAAAGAGTTTTTCAATAAAGAGCAAGCTGATAATTACCGTCAGAACATACAGTCATGTATTCAGGAAAATAAACTTATATATTTCCACTACCAGCTGACAGAAAAAAATTCAACAAATTATTATGAAGCACGCATAACCCCTTGCGGGAATGATAAAGTTTTATCCTTTGTAAGGGATGTTACTGAACGTGTGTATGCAGAAATGGAGATACAAAACCTGAATGCAAACCTTGAACTTAAGATTGTTGATAGGACCAGTCAGCTTTACGAGACTAATTTAAACTTACATATTGAAATTGAAGACCGCAAACGTGCAGAAGAGGAAATTATCAAAGCCAGGAACGAAGCCGAAAAAGCCAATCTTGCCAAGAGCGAATTCCTTTCGCGCATGAGTCATGAATTGCGCACTCCGATGAATTCCATCCTCGGATTTGCTCAACTGATGGATATGGGCGATCTCACTCCCCTTCACCGTAAAGGTGTTAACCACATCCTTAACAGCGGCAAACACTTACTTGATTTGATAAACGAAGTTCTGGATATATCACGGATCGAAGCAGGCAGGATTTCACTGTCGATGGAACCCATAAAATTGAGCCCCGTTATTTTGGAAATGCTTGATATCGTACAACCGCAAGCTGCAAAACGGAACCTGGCCATCGAACTTCTGGATTCGCCATCAAATACGTTTTCCGTAATTGCCGATAATCAGCGGTTTAAGCAGGTTATTTTAAATCTGATCAACAATGCCATAAAATACAATCGCGAAGGTGGGTGTATAAAAATAAAAACAGAACTGCTTTCAATTGATTCAAAACAGAAACCAAGGATCAGAATTTCGGTAATTGACACAGGTATCGGGATTAAAACTGAAGAAATTAACAAACTCTTTCTTCCTTTCGAACGGATAGGTGCAGAGAAAACTGAAACTGAAGGCACAGGACTTGGGCTTACTGTTGTAAAAAAATTAATGGATGCGATGGGTGGATCAGTTGGAGTGGAAAGCATACCAGGCACAGGAAGTACTTTTTGGATTGAATTGCTGCAAAGTAAAAATAAGCTTAATAATATGAAAGAACTTGTAAGTGCTATGGACTCTGACTCAAGTGAGGGTGCGATTTTAGGGACCATTTTGTACATCGAGGACAATGCATCCAACATTGAACTTGTTGAACAGATTCTTGCTGCCCGACGATCAAATGTCCGGCTAATATCAAATAAAACCGGAATCCAGGCATTGTCACTGGCACTTCAATACACACCTGATTTAATCTTACTTGATCTCGATTTGCCTGATATTCATGGAAGTGTTGTATTGAAAAATCTTCAGGAAAATGATGAAACCAGAACAATACCCGTGGTTATTATAAGCGCTGATGCCATGCACCATCAGGTCGAAAAACTGATTGGAGCGGGAGCCAGAAAATATTTAACCAAGCCACTACATGTACTCGATTATCTGAAAGTAATTGACGAGTTTATTGCCAAATAGAAAACTTGTATGACTAATTTTTAAGACCAGGAAAATGATGGAACCAACTTTGAAAAATTCAAAAATCCTGATCGTGGATGATCAGGTAGCCAACATAGATGTTTTAGAGGGATTCCTCCAAATGCAGGGATATACTGAAATAATAACCACCACGGATCCCAGGCAGGTTGTTCATTTGTCTTCGGTGTTTGTACCTGATTTGATTCTGCTTGACCTGTCGATGCCTTATATTTCCGGCTTTGAGATTTTACAGCTTTTAAAACCGTTTATTCAGGCCAATACATTTGTACCTGTTTTAGTGCTTACAGCCGATATTACTAAAGAAGCAAAACAAAGAGCCCTTTCAGAAGGTGCAAGTGATTTTTTAACTAAACCTTTTGATTTGATTGAGGTTGGATTACGAATTAAGAACTTGCTTTTCACCAAGTATCTTGTACAGCAATTGGGTAACCAAAATCAGATATTAGAAGAAAAAGTTAAGGCACGAACCAGGGAACTGGAAGAGAGCAATATTGAATTAATTGATGCCAGGGACAAGGCCGAAGCCAGCAACAGGCTAAAAACAGCCTTTATGAATAATATTTCGCACGAAATACGAACTCCGTTAAATGGAATTCTAGGCTTCGCTCCTATGGCTATAGATCCAACCTTTTCAGACACAGATAAGCAGGAGTTTCTGGAGATACTCAATTTCAGCAGTCAGCGACTGATGCAAACTGTTACTGATTATATGGATGTTTCGCTTATAACATCAGATAATATGGAGGTTATAAAAAAAGGATTTGCACCTGTAGAGGTTTTAAATGAGATACAAAGCCTGTTTCAACCTCAATGCAGCAGCAAGAATATTTCTCTGATAATCGAAAAACAGGAGACATTCAATTCCATTTTTATCAATTCGGATAGAACTTTACTAAAAAAAGTTCTGACTCATTTAGTAGATAATGCCGTAAAATTTACAAAAAGCGGAAGTATAACTGTGGGCGTCCATATTAATATCGGCATATTAGAATTTTATGTGAAAGATACCGGAAAAGGTATAAATGAGGATGCTCTTTCTATTATTTTCGAGCATTTTTCGCAGGAAGATGTCACAACAACAAGGGATCATGAAGGCAGCGGACTTGGTTTAGCTATCGCTAAAGGCCTGGTAACGCTTCTGGGTGGAAAAATCAGGGCCGAATCCGATAAAGATAAGGGAAGCACTTTTACTTTTACAATTCCATGGATTGAGGAAATATCAGATTCATCAAAACCAGTTATACAAACTCCTGAATTGGTAGTTGGCAAGCGGCCAATTATACTGGTTGCTGAAGATGAGCCATACGGATTCATGCTTTTTGAATTATCATTAGATACAGATTATGAAATTATCAGAGCCTTAGATGGAGAAGAGGCCGTTGAATTATGCAAACTGATTCCCGAAATCCAACTGGTATTAATGGATATTAAATTGCCTAAAATGAATGGACTCAAAGCCACACGTGAAATTAAAAAATTCAGGAATGACCTTCCAATTATAGCATTAACAGCATATGCTGAAGCTGGAATCCGGGAAAGATGCCTGGAGGCAGGCTGTGATGAATACATGCCAAAGCCAGTAAGCAAAATAGAATTATTGAATAAAATAAAGGAATTCGGACTTGCTGTTAAAGTATAAATAGTTTAACAATCATAAAATCCTTTTATCCAAAACAGGTTTAAACAACAAATTATTGGAATCCGGCTGATGGCATTGCAGCAATTATCTTCAGAAATTGTATTCCAATAGCCTGATTGAATATACGATGAGATAATATTGCTCAGGAAGAAACAGGTTATAACTTTTTGCAGAAGTTCAATTGCAGAAAAAATCTTTTTAAATATTTTTATTAACTTATGTTTTTCAGGCTCCGAATTCCATATATTTGCGATGGTTAATTCATAAAATCATGAGAAACAACAATAATAACAACAGCCGCAGGAATTTCATTAAAATAGCAGCAGCCGGAAGTGCAGCTTTAGGCCTTGCTCCTGTGAGCAATGTTTTTGGTTCACAAACAAATTCCGATGATCAAACCCTTGCACCGGAGAAAAAAATCCCGGCATCCAAAGGAAAATCAGTAATGGGTCTCCGATGCGCACCGCTTAAAACTGTTCGTATAGGTGTTATCGGACTCGGGATGCGGGGAAGTGGAGCAATTACAAGGTTAATTCAGGTTGAAGGCACTGAGATAATTGCAATTGCTGACGTAGTGCCAAAAGCAGTAAAAGAAGCTAATAAGCAAATTACAGATGCCGGGCTGAAACCTGCACTTGAATACACTGGTGAAGAAGACTGGAAAAAGATTTGCGAACGCGACGATATTGACCTGATTTATCAATGCACTCCCTGGTTAATGCATACTCCCGTTTCGGTATATGCGATGAAGCATGGAAAGCATGCCGCCTGCGAAGTACCCAGTGCTGTAACCCTTGATGAATGCTGGGACCTGGTGAATACCGCCGAGGAAACACAGCGGCATTTTATGATGCTCGAAAACTGTTGTTACGATTTCTTTGAACTTAATACGTTAAATATGGCCCGTAATGGTGTGTTTGGAGATATACATCATGCCGAAGGAGCTTACATTCACGATTTACGCTGGCTTAAGTTTATGAAAGAAGGAGGCTACTATAATTTGTGGCGTCTTGATTATAGTAAAAAACATACCGGCGATCCTTATCCTACACACGGACTTGGACCGGTAGCTCAAATTATGGGTATAAACCGTGGCGACAGGTTTGATTACCTCACCTCTGTTTCGACAAACCAGTTCAGCATGTCGCTTTATGCAAAGGAAAAATTTGGTGCCAACTCACCCGAAGCCCTTGAAACATACAAACTGGGCGACATGAACACAACAGTAATTCATTCATTAAAAGGAAAAACCATCATGATCCAACATGATACAAGCAGTCCACGTCCATACAGCCGCATTCACCTGATAAGTGGAACCAGAGGCATGGCTGCAAAATATCCGGTTGAACAGATAGCACTTGAACCTAATGCACATGAATTTTTAAAGAAAGAAGACTTTGATGCTCTGATGAAAAAATATGAGCATCCTTTGGCTACTCAAATGGGCGAAAAAGCTAAAAAAGTTGGTGGGCATGGCGGCATGGATTTCATAATGGATTACCGTCTGATTTATTGCCTGCGTAAAGGATTGCCACTCGATCAGGATGTTTACGATGCAGCTGCATGGTGCAGTGTAGTACCGTTAAGCGAACAAAGTGCCCTTAACAGGGGAAATTCCATTGATGTACCCGATTTCACACGTGGTGCCTGGGAAAATGCAAAACCATGGCCTATTGTTTCAATTGAATAAATATTGTTTGAAACATAAAAAAAGAGGCTGTCTCAAAAGTAAGAGACAGCCTCTTTTTATTTGTATTCCACTGTGATTGAGTTAAGATAATAAATTCGCAGAGGCTTAAAACTCGTTTTAAGACATCCTCTTCTTTTACCAGCGTGAGCCGCCTAATCTTGCAACCTTAAACATCAATCCAGCCTTAACTCCGATGTAAAAATTATGAGATCCTTGATAAATATCCGAATTATTCTCAATCTGCCATTCCTTTGAATTGATATCAGTTAAACCAATTGAAGTATTAATGGAGAACAGGAACATCATTTTCCTGAAATAATCCAGATTATACATTCGGTTCACCGAAAAATTAACTGCAATATCAACAGGTTTATACCTGTCCTTTACATTACCATCTACCATTCCCTCCGGATTTTGCAACTCGTTACCGCCTTCGCGGCTGTATTCCTGTTTGGCATTAAGCAAAATCAAAACGTCAGGACCAAAAGAAATCCAGGTAGGATAAGGCATTCCTGGCACAGCCTTCATTATAAGTAGCGGCACTTCCAGGTATGTTAACTTGATTTTACGGTTGGCTTCACCACCAGCCTGGGTACCGCTGTAATTTTGTCCCATCTGGGTCACTAATACTGACCCGTTGAATCCCCAATGTCTCTTTTTAAAATAAGTTACACCCATCCCTCCGGTAAGCCCAAATGAAGTAGCATATTCAAATTCCGGATTCCCATATGCATTTTGATTCATGATCCAACTACTGTTAATTCCGGGAACTACATTCAGCCATAAGGACCGTACTTGCTGAGCATGTAAAGCTACTGAACTCAGCAGCATGCAAACAACTATATATAGAAGTCTTAATTTTTTCATTTGTTCATTATTCTTTTGCATGTTAACCTTACTGGTTGAAACGTAAAAATTTATAATACATTATATTTCGCAATGATTAAAACTGAATTAGTTTTGTTCATGAATTTGGGACAAGTCTTACTATACAGAAATTAATTTAAAAGTTTGGATCAGATATGAAAAGAATCCCACACAATTACAGTTATTAAATTACTCATTTCTTATTCGATCAAAACAAATTTGCCATTTTCAAAACGCAGATTTGTAACAAATTGATTTATTTTAGTTACATCATCATTAAAATAAATTATTTCATCCGCCTTTGAAACATAATTTCCAACCTCTTTAACCTCAATTTGCGCCGGCGTTCGTATCATCATCAGGAAAATACCCGGTATGATTATATTGCGCAGGCTCCTGCTTTCGCATACTATTATCTGTTTATTAATATACTTCGAAAGAAAATGTAATATGGCCTGTTCAAGAAAAATATCTGCAACCCGGATATAATAAACATGGGTTGCTCCTGACATTAGCATTTTTGAAGTATCCTTATGTGAATCACGATCCAGTTCTTCAAAAACTGTATAGTTGTCAGCAAGGTCATCGGTGTGATTTCCATGCATTTCCTCTTCTCCAGGACGAATACTGGTGACTTTTAAGCCAATAACGTCATGTTTATCGGCAAATTTATTAATGATACTGCAGGCCACGGTTGTTTTTCCCGAATTTCGCGAATTACCTCCTATCATAACCATCTCCGGTATTGTGAGCATTACAGTAAATATTAACGTAATCAGCAAATCACGAATTGAGTTCGTCAAGCAGTCTTACAAATTCCTTTTGCATTATTTTATCCATGCGTTGATGAAAAACATCGAAACATTTAACCAAACGGCGACCTTCGGGGGATAACCGTGTACTACCACCTTCCTGTCCGCCACGAACGGTTTCGAGAAGGTGAAAGCCCAGCATTTTCTCAATTTTCCGTAAATCGTTCCATGTACGGCGATAAGTAATCCCCATTTGTTCACATGCACCAACCAACGAACCACATTCATCAATCTGCTTTAGTATTTTCCATTTGCCATCACCCAATATCCCGTCACCTTGTAGCGAGGAAAACCATATTTTATATTCCGGTTTCAGGTTTTCAAATTTATTCATAGCGGAATTATTTCAGCAATTATATATCGGAATCAGGATGAGTTTTGGGAGAAAAAAAAATATACAATCCAGAGTTTTGTAGTAGCCTGATAAGTTTCTTATTTTGTGAATCAGTCATTCAATTTTGCCCAGAGCATATCTTTAAGTGCCGGGAGTCCAAGTTGTGTATGCGACGAAATAAAAACGGAAGGGATAGTGCGTGGCAGTTCCTTCTTCATGAGTTTCATCATTTCCTCATCCAGCATATCACATTTGGTGATTGCAAGTATACGTCCTTTGTTCAGCAATTCAGGATTGAATTGTTTTAACTCATTTAAAAGAATCTTGTACTCTTTTTTGATATCCTTACTATCGGCAGGAATCATAAACAACAGAACGGAGTTCCGCTCAATGTGTTTGAGAAACCTAACGCCAAGCCCTTTGCCTTCATGTGCGCCTTCGATAATACCTGGGATATCAGCCATTACAAAGGATTTGTCGCCATAGTAGGAAACAATTCCAAGGTTAGGCCTGAGTGTGGTGAACGGGTAGTCAGCTATTTCGGGTTTGGCGGCTGACAGTACGGAGAGGAGTGTTGATTTTCCAGCATTCGGGAAACCTACCAAGCCTACATCTGCCAGAATTTTCAGTTCAAAAATCTTCCAGCATTCAATAAAAGGTTCACCTGGCTGAGCAAACCTGGGAGCCTGATTAGTGGATGTTTTAAAATGATCGTTCCCCAAACCACCTCGGCCTCCGGGCACAATGATATGAGTTTCGTCATGTGCTGTAACTTCAAATTCGATTTCACCTGTTTCCGGGTCACGTACCACGGTTCCTAACGGTACTTTTATAATCCGGTCTTCGCCATTAGCTCCTGTTGACAATGCTTTTGAACCACCCTCGCCATCGCTTGCGAGTATATGCTTGGTGTACCTCAGATGAAGCATGGTCCATAATTGCTTGTCGCCTTTAATGATGATGTGGCCACCGCGTCCTCCATCGCCTCCGTCGGGGCCACCTTTGGGATTGCCTTTTGTACGGAGATAATGGTGAGAACCTGCACCTCCGGCACCCGATCGTAAATAGATCTTTACATAATCAACAAAACTGGAACTGGCCATTATTTTTTTTACTTTTAATTGAAGTTAAAGGAGTTATTAAATATCTGAAGCTATACTTTAGTATTTTTATGAAACAGACATTTGCTTTAACTGCTCCGGTATACAAGAACAAATGTAAGACACTTAAGTTTTTTTTGCGATGGTTTATCTTGATTTTTTCATTGCCGACTGCACTGTATCCAATAAACGCTCAAATATTTCCTCGGTTGAACCCATTGCATTAACAACTACATGTTTGTTCTGCTTTTTATACAATTCCATTACCGGGGCTGTTTTAGTAGCATATTCCTCGAGACGGTGAATGATAAGTTCAGTTGAAACATCATAAATACGAGCTTTTTCGGAACGTCCTCGTTTATCCAGACGCTTGATAAGTTCTATTGTAGGTGCATTGAGTTCAACTACGTAGGATATACCCATATTCATGCGACGCAGCAAACCATCCAATATATACGACTGAAGGATTGTACGTGGGAAGCCTTTGAAAACAAATCCATTAACATTGTTGTGGACATTAATTTCCCTTTCGATAAGCCTTATAACAATTTCATCCGAAACAAGGTCTCCTTTTTCATAGGTTTCTTTGACTTTCACTCCCAATTCAGTTCCAGCTTTAATTTCTTTACGCAACAACGATCCGGTTGAGATGTAATAAAAATTGAGTTTTTTTGCCAGCATATTTCCTTGTGTTCCCTTTCCAACTCCCGGAGGGCCTGACACGACAAGATTGAACCACTCTTTTTCAAGCATAGATTCAATGGCATTACACAGCGTATCGAAAATATCAGGAATTGGTCCCACTCCCTGAATAGGAACATACAGATGCCTTTCCTGGTAATAACCAATAACAGGTGAGGTTTTATCTTTGTATTCCTGAAGTCTGAATTTTATAACTTCTTCAGTATCATCAGCACGGCCGGAAACTTTACCACGTTCTATTAATCTTCGGGTTAGCTCATCATCCGGCACTTCGAGGCTCAGCATACACGAAAGAGAAGTATTGAGTTTAAGCAGCAATCCATCAAGAATATAAGCCTGAACAAGAGTACGTGGAAAACCATCAAACAGAATCCCCTTTTTATCGGAACTGGTAATAATCTTTTTCTCGATCAGATCAACCATAATTTCATCAGAAACCAATCCGCCACGGCCTATCAGATCTTTAACCTGTAAACCCAGTTCGGTTTCTTCTGCTATTTCCTGGCGAAGCAAATCGCCGGTTGAAATATATGCAAGATTATATTTTTCAATCAACATTTGCGACTGAGTACCTTTACCGGCGCCAGGAGGACCGAAGAGTGCTATATTGAGCATATCAGTAGTATTTTATCGGATACTAATTGTAAATATCCAAGTTTAAGGATTTAAATTCAGTTGTATTTTATCGGAGCTCGGGGAACAAGGATTTTAAAATATTACCCTTCAACAATTTTGTATATATCACTTGAGTTGCGGCCTAATCCATCATAATCAAGTCCATAGCCCACTACAAACTCATTGGGAATACTGAAGCATTTATAGTCGATAGGGAATTTATTTTTAAAGGCATCGGGTTTAAGCAGGCACGTTGCAATCCTGACTTCGGCAGGCTCCATTTCACGCAGGGTTTTCCTGAAACGCTCCAAAGTAAGCCCTGTGTCAACAATATCTTCGATAACCACTATTGTACGGCCTTTAATATCCAGATCGAGCCCGATTATTTGCTGTACCACACCAGAACTTTGTGTTCCCTGGTAAGACGATAGTTTGACAAAAGCAATTTCACAATCGATGGTTACTTTTTTCAACAGGTCGGAAGCGAAAATGAATGCACCATTCAATACCACCACAAAAAGAGGTTTTATCCCTTCGAGTTCCTTGTTTATTCGAATTGCAAGTTCGCTGACTTTGGCTTGAATATCGTCGTTAACGATAAATTTATCGAAGTTTTTATCCTTCAATTTCCAGATATCTGGCATAACAGTGGTTTTTATGGTTGGATTGCCGGCAAAATTACGGTTTAAGCTCGATATATTAATTAAAAAGATTAAAACCAGGTATTTTTTATTCATCAAATATTCAAAAACATCGTATATAAATGTGGGATTCCTGAATTTAAGATTTTTAATTACTTTAGCAAAAAAATAAAAAGATTACAATGACACCTTTAGTAAGTATAATAATGGGAAGCACAAGCGATTTGCCAGTAATGGAAGAAGCTGCAAAAGTGCTGAATGAATTACACATCCCTTTTGAAATGAATGCATTGTCGGCACACCGTACACCGGAAAAAGTTGAGGAATTTGCACGTAATGCGCATAGTAAAGGGATTAAAGTTATTATTGCCGGAGCTGGCATGGCTGCTCATTTGCCGGGTGTTATAGCTGCGTTTACAGCAATACCGGTGATTGGCGTTCCTGTTAAAACATCTTTTGACGGGATGGATTCGTTGCTGGCTATTGTGCAAATGCCTCCGGGGATTCCAGTAGCAACAGTAGCTGTAAACGGTGCACAAAACGCAGGCATTCTTGCGGCTCAAATGATTTCGATTGGCGATGAAGGACTTTTCTCAAGATTGGTAGCTTTTAAGGAAAATCTAAAAAAGAAAATAATCCTTGCCAATGAAGAACTCGCTAAGGTGAAATATGATTTTAAAGTTTAAGACCAAAGTAGAATTGACTCGTGGAGAGTGGAACATTTAACTTTTGTCCATTTGAGACAGGGAATAGTTAAACATTGAACAATACAAAAAATTTCCTGTTTTTTTTACCCTTAATAATTCGTAAAATAATCATTAACCTTACGTATGAAAAAAACCTTTTTACTGCTTACGCTGATTATCAGCTTGTTTACACTGAACACCTTTGCACAAAAGAATGGAACTATAACTGTAAATACCAAATACACCGGTACATTGGATGGGTATGACCACATCAATAAAACTTTGGTTTTTGTGGATGGAAATCTGGTTGGTGAAACATCTGAGCAGGTACAATCAAAACCTAATTCGTGTTCAGTATCCGTTGCCAGGGGCAAACATGATATCCGTATTGTAAATATGGCTAATTACGAAGGTGAATGGGAAGAGCATACTATTGAGAATGAGTACTCACTCGATGCATTGTACGAAGGTGAGATTAACCTTAAAAAGAAATTAACAATAAACCTGGAATTTGATATTACC
>JFJP01021719.1_pt1 | contig 24240 bp, 18 predicted proteins | sample 431651 | NCBI WGS metagenome assembly JFJP01 (sample SAMN02602958, study PRJNA72255) | Microbial mat metagenome, whole genome shotgun sequencing project. | biome: fresh water; feature: sink hole; material: water; isolation source: purple microbial (photo- and chemosynthetic) mats found in...
CTCCTGAGTTTCAGCGAGACCTGACACGCCGTGTTCGGTTTGTTTTCTGCTTGTTGCTCAAAACAACAAAACGTGCATCATATTGTGAAATCCAATCCATTAAAGAGAAAAAACATCCCTAATAGGGTACTATTTGCGCCACGGCTTTTTCTCCCCCTTTCAAAGAAGAAACCGCCTACTTATGGTATCTTATGCGCCAGATTTCGATTTTTTCAACCACTTGCGTTTATGCGCACGTATATTTTTGGTCACACTACGCAGTTGTTAGCTTGAAGAAATAAATTGGAGAATTATGGATTATTCTGCCCCAGATGAATTAGAATTCTTCGAAAGAGAATTCTATATAGCTGAAGATAATGATCCAGAGGAACTGAAATTTTCTTACATGAAGACTTTTAGTAGCGGTGAAAAACTCATTTTTACTCATTCTCCTTGGGAAAAAAGCGTTTGCGTTAGATTAGTGAGAGATTCACTCGAAATTTTTCATATTTATGAAGAAAATGTATCCTGGATTTGCTTTCAAAGTTGGGGGAAAGAGTCTATAATTAGAGTGTACTTTACTTCAAATGATCAACGCGATTTCTTGGTCTTTTATAGGCCAACACCAAGAATCCGTTTTAGTATTTCCTGATAATTAAACAATTTTATATCATTCAATTTCCAATTCTTGGAAAATGCAATTCGTTTTGGCTCAACAGGAAATCATCTTTGCGAATTGAACGAACTTTTGAGATATTTTAGCTTTCGTGAAATGAATTTTCGCGGAAGTTCAGGACGAGAACGAAGATTTCTAACGACCTTGCGTTGGCGTGACCTCGTTCCTCGGACACACCACGCAAATGTTACTGTCGATGATTTTGATCAAATGGCGAGAATACATTCCATCTTCACCGTCCCCGCACAAAAAAAGTGAGACGAAATTCCTTCCGTCTCACTCGATTGTTCGCAGTCTTCAAAACTTACATGAACTGTTCGCGAATATACGCTTCGAGAGTTCTCGTGTCTTTGGCGAAGTTGCGGATACCTTCGGAGAGTTTTTCCGTCGCCATGGCATCTTCGTTCATCATCCAGCGGAACACGCCTTCGTTCATTTCGATCTTATCGTCGCCTTCAACCTGAGCTTTTTCAGCGGAGAGTTTCTGCTCAACAACAGCTTCTGAAGCGCGGAGTTCGTCGAGAAGGTTTGGAGAAATGGTGAGAAGGTCGCAACCGGCAAGACCGAGGATTTCACCGATGTTGCGGAAACTCGCGCCCATCACTTCAGTTTTGTGACCATTTTTCTTGTAGTAGTTGAAAATTTTGGTCACAGAAAGAACGCCGGGATCGGTTTCTTCAGTGTAGGTAAGACCGGTGTCTTTTTTGTACCAGTCGAGAATGCGTCCCACAAACGGAGAGATCAGCTGAGCGCCGATTTCTGCACATGCCACAGCCTGAGCAAAGCTGAACAAGAGGGTCATGTTACATTTGATCCCCTGAGCTTCGAGCTCTTTCGCCGCCATGATCCCTTCCCACGTCGATGCGATCTTGATCAAAACGCGATCCTTGGAAATGCCCGCTTCTTCATAGAGTTTGATAATGCGAAGTGCTCGGCGAACGGTTTCTGCGGTGTTGAACGACAAGCGCGCATCAACTTCAGTGGAAACGCGACCAGCCACGTACTTGAGAATTTCTACACCAAAATTTACAGCCAGCTTGTCGAGAAGAAGTGCTTCATCGCCGCCGTTAGCTTTTGCGTACGCCACGGCATCTTCTACGAGATGACGGTATTCAGCAACCTGAGAAGCCTTGAGAAGGAGGCTTGGGTTGGTGGTCGCATCGGTGGGCTGATACTTCTTAATAGCTTCAATTTCACCGGTATCCGCAACGACTGTGGTGAGTTTTCTCAGTTGTTCCATCTGGTTCATAACGCAATCCTTTGAACAGGTCAATTTTCGATCATTAAGGTATGTTATGAGCGGGCTGTTGGTCAAGACAGAAAAGAACTTTTCCTCTCAATCTTTGAGTCTCATTTTAGGTTCAATCGAGTGCGTCAATCCAGAATGCGGAATCTTTTTCAATGAGTGGGATTATTTTGAGCTGTTCACAGTTTTCCCACGGCCGATTTTCTACCGCACCGGTGGTGATGTTAAAGCATATTCCGTGAACGGGACAGCGAATTTGGCCATTTTCAACGCTTCCGTTGGCGAGGGATACGCCAAAATGACCACAGTTATCGCGGATACAGTGAAATCCAGATTCAGAGTGAATCAACAAAATGCGAATCTCGTTGAACGTCATGGCGTAGTTTTGAAGTTTTTCGAAATCGGATATTTTACCGAGCATGATCATCGCGATCTCCTTTGTTGGGACAATAAAAATACGGTATCACTCGCTAGAGAGATACCGTAAATAAATCGAAAAAAAAATATGATTACAGTTGATGGCGAATGATTTCACCGTGCATCATGTACACCACATCTTCAGCAATATTGATTGCGTGTTCCGCGATCCGTTCAAGGTAACGAGAAACATACAGATACGCAGTGTTTAGTTCAATGTTAGCGGGGTTTGATTTCGAAGATTCGATAAAGTCGCTATACATTTTCTGTTTAATGTCATCGATCTCTTTTTCTTTTTCAAGAATAGAATACGCTTGTTCCGCATCGTGATTGATCAGCGCATCGATACTTTTTTTCAAGAGTGACATAACCAATGAGATCAGATCATCGAAATCGAACGGTGGAAGTGTATCGATATCGGAAAGTTTTGAAATTATTATTGCTCTTCGCGCGATACTACACGAGTGATCACCCACGCGTTCAAGCACGGAATTGATTTTCAAAACAGCAATAATAAAACGAAGGTCGATTGCCACTGGTTGGTGAAGTGCCAAAATCTTGAGGCACTCCTCTTCAACGTCAATCTCCATTTTGTCAATATCGCGATCTCCACAGATAACTTCATCGGCGAGAACGGCATCTTTTTTAACAAATGCTTTTACCGCATTGCGGACTGATGTTTCCACGAGAGTACAGAGATTTACTAACTGTTTCTCGGTTTTTCGTATCTCTTTATGAAAATGAACTGACATACTACCTCTTTGTATTTTGAGTTTAATATTGCTGTGCGTTTTGAATCGGAATCTAGGTGACATACCGTTTTACCCGAATCTTCCTGTAATATAATCTTCGGTCTGCTTTTTATCAGGCTGAGTGAAAATTTTCTCCGTATCGCCGTACTCGATAATTTTACCTTCGAAGAAAAAGGCTGTTTTATCAGAAACACGCGCGGCCTGTTGCATATTGTGTGTTACAATGGCGATAGTAAATTCACCCTTGAGCTCTTCAATCAAATCTTCGATTTTAGCGGTTGATTTCGGATCAAGTGCCGATGCAGGTTCGTCCATAAGAAGTACATCGGGAGAAACGGCGATTGCGCGAGCGATACAGAGACGCTGCTGCTGTCCGCCGGAAAGACCAAGGGCACTTTTGTTCAAACGATCTTTTACTTCATCCCAAAGAGCCGCGCGTTTCAGACTTGATTCAATCAGTTCATCAAGGATTTTTTTGTCCCGTTCACCGTGAAGTTTTGGGCCGTAGGCGATGTTTTCATAGATTGACTTAGGGAACGGCGTCGATTTCTGGAAAATCATTCCGACCCGTTTGCGAAGGCTTACCACGTCCGTTGTTGGAGCGTAGATGTCCTGGCCATCGAGAAGGACTTTCCCCGTTGCGCGGGTTCCGTCGATCGTGTCGTTCATGCGGTTCAACGTGCGAAGGAAAGTCGATTTACCACATCCCGAAGGTCCGATAAACGCCGTTACCTGACCGGAAGGAATCTGAAGGTTTACATCGAACAGAGCCTGTGATGTTCCGTAGTAAAAATCGAGATTGGTTACATCAATTTTCGGGTTTTCAAGCTGAGTCATACTATATCCTTTATGCTGAAACGCCCTCGCAATTGGGGGCGTTTATTCATTTGTAAATTCTGTTTAGCTGATCTTTGGAAGGTGAATGGTGAAGGTTGAACCTTTTCCCACAACGCTTTCCACTGTTACTGATCCATTGTGAACTCCTGCAATGTGTTTGACAATTGCCAAGCCAAGACCTGTTCCACCCATCGAACTCGATCGAGCTTTGTCAACTCGATAGAACCGTTCGAACAGACGGGGGAGATGCATCCGTGGAATTCCCGGCCCTTCATCGGAAACGGAAATCGTCAGGAACGAGTCGGCGATTTTGGTTTCTACCGCCACCACTGTTCCGAAATTGCTGTACTTGATCGCGTTGTCGATCAGGTTGTTCAGTGCCTGTTCGATTAACGATGGTACGACCATTCCCGAGAGCGAGTCATCGTCTGTTCGGTAGAGAATTTTGATGTCCTTTTTCTCTGCTCGACTGCGACACGAAGTTATTGCAGTTTCACAGATTGGGCGAATTGCACTGCACTCCATGTCAATTGCGCCAGTCTCTTCCTCCTTTTCAAGGCGAGCGATGGTTAAAAGATCTTCGATGAGCTGATTTAAACGATCGACCTGACGATTAATTATACAGAGAAAATGGTTGGCATCATCGGGATCGTTGATCGCTCCATCTACAAGCGTTTCCACAAAACCTTTTATCGATGTTAGAGGCGTTCTCAGTTCGTGAGAGACATTGCCGGCAAAATCCCGACGAAGATTTTCGAGTCTTTTCAGATCGGTAATGTCGTGCATTACAATCAAGAAACTTCTGCTGTTTTCAAGAATCCGGCAATTCATATTGAGAATGCGCGGATCGTTGTCCGTGGGAACCGAAATAATCGTGTGAATATCTTCGCCCGTTTCAACAAGTTCGGTTACAGTCTGCTGGAACGGAACGTTGCGTATCAGCTCTTGGATTTGCGATCCCTTGGGATTCTCTTTTTCAATCGAAAGCATTTTCCGGGCTGCATCGTTGAACAAAAAAACTTTCTCATCTTGATCAAATGCGATTACCCCTTCAACCATCCCACCGAGAACACCGCGAAGGCGTTCTTTTTGGCGAGAGATCGACCGGAACCGTTTTGCGAGCGTTTCCGAAGAGTATTCCATTATGTCCGAAAGTGCTGCAATTTCAGTGATCGAACTGCGAATAAGCGGGGCAGTGAATTTTCCTTCTGAAAGCAGTTTCGCTCGCTGCTTGAGATCTTCGATGGGGCGGCTGAATAGCCACGTGAGAATAAGACTCAGTAGAAGAGCAGTAATAAAACCGAGAACTATTGCTAGCGTATTACCTTGAAGAAACTCTTTTAATTGCTGGTCATAGAGCGTCAATGGTATGGCGCTGCGCACTATCACACTATCAATTGAAACAGCCACATACATGAGTGTTTGATTAATTGATTCGCTGTAACGTATTGAACTACCAAACTCTTTTTGCCGTGCTTCTATAATTTCAGGACGATCGCTGTGGTTGTCCAGCCGAGCCGGATCTTCATCACTATCGCCAAGAACTACACCCGCGCGGTCGATTACCGTAAAACGAGTCCCCGTCTGTTTGCCCATTCGGTTGGCCAAGTCATCGACCATCTTTGGTGTTCGGTCTGTGTTTGCCAAAGAAACGGCAAACATTCTCGCCTTGGTCAGAAGTTCCTGTTGCGTCTGTTTTTCGTAGAATTTACGATAAAGACGGGTGGTGCTCACAGACAAAAAGGTGGTCACCAAGAGAGTCATGAGTACAAAGGCTGGAAAAAGATGTAGGTAAAAAGGTTTTCCTCTATTCATCACTCTCTCCTTTGAATTTGTAGCCGATTCCGCGAACGGTTTCGATGAGATCTCCTTTGGAACCCATTTTTTTACGCAGGCCCGCGATCATTACATCCACTGAACGGTCCGTTACAGGATAGTTTGGCCCGTGAACCTCTTCGACGATTTGATATCGTGTAAACACCCAACCTGCTTTTCCGGCGAGCATATAGAGCGCTGCAAATTCAGAAGCCGTGAGGACAACTTGCTGACCATCGATAGTAACTTCATGACGACCAGGGTGCATGGTGATTCCCTGAGTTTCGAGAGGTTTCTGCGCGATAGTCTCTTCGACACGGCGACGGCGAACCACTGCTTTGAGTCGAGCTAAGAGCACTCGCGGTGAAAACGGTTTTACCATATAGTCATCTGCGCCCAGTTCAAGGCCGGTGACAACATCAGCTTCTTCGCCTTTTGCCGTGAGCATGATCACCGGAACCTGCTCGCCCGGTCCACCTGCGCGTAGGCGGCGACACGCTTCGAGCCCATCGATTCCCGGAAGCATAATGTCCAGAAGGATCGCATCGGGAACTTTGGTGTTCAATCGCTGAATCATCGACTCGGCATTTTCAAAGCATTCGACGAGATAACGGTCTTTCATAAGATTGTAACGAATGAGCTCCTGAATGTCCGATTCATCTTCTACTACAAAAATTGTTTTATTGAGCATGGGTAATTCCTTTCTCGTGTGAATATATTTCACGTGACTATGTCATTATTGCGATTATTCCGAACAGAGGAGTATTCGCGTTGTTGTTCTACTTTTCATCGGAATATCTCATTTCATTGAGAGCACCGGTTTTTGATTCTTCTGGCGATTCCGCCCACTTAAATGAGGAAGAGAACCACTCAAATCAGATTCCTCCCACTCAAACGAGGAAGAGAACCACTCAAATCAGATTCCGCCCACTCAAACGGGGAAGAGAACCACTCAAATTCGATTCCGCCCACTTAAATGAGGAAGAGAACCACTCAAATCAGATTCCGCCCACTTAAACGAGGAAGAGAACCACTTAAATCTTATTCCGCCCCGGGAGTAGATCGTTGCAGAGAGATTCGCGTTCAAAAAATTCCGACACAGTGCGAAGAGTCCCGTGCGCGTTTCTCTGTCGATCTATTGCTGTTCCTTTAGGCCGAATGATCCATGCCAAATTTGCTGGCGATCATTCGCGCACCGAAGTTGAGCATCAGAATAAACCCAAGAAGGATTATCGCCGCTCCCCATGCCAGTGCATGCCAATCATCGTAAGGACTAATCGCATAGGTGAAAATCAAGTGCGGAAGCGATGCAATTGGTTTAAGCGGATTGGCATTCATGTAAGGATTTCCAAAGGCCGTAAAAAGAAGTGGCGCTGTTTCACCGGCGATACGAGCAATGCTGACGAGAACTCCCGTAATAATGCCGTTCAATCCTGCAGGAAGAATCACCTGAAGAATTGTGTGGTAGTACGGAGCTCCCAAAGCAAGTGATGCTTCTTTGAGCGTTGTTGGAATCAAGCGAAGAGTCTCTTCAGTGGTGCGCACAATAAAGGGAAGCATCATGATTGCCAGCGCGATTCCTCCAGAAAGAGCGGAAAAATTTCCGATCGGCTTTACGCAGATCATGTAGACGATGAGCCCAATGACGATCGATGGAATCCCCTGAAGAACTTCAACAGAGAGACGGACCAGTTCGCCGATCTTGCTTTTCGGATGCTCCGCAAGAAAGAGCCCCGCGCCGATTCCCACGGGAAGTGCAAGGATCGTGGCTATGCCGATAAGCATGAATGTTCCCACCAATGCGTTGGCGATACCACCGCCAGTTTCTCCGACCGGTTTGGGAAGAGAGGTGAAAAATTCAGGCTTGAGAGAAGCGAATCCCTCTTTAACGATGTGAGTCAAAATCAAAAAGAGCGGAATTACCGAAAGCACAGCCAAGGTCATGATCATGGCAGAGAAAAAGGTGTTAAACTGTTTGCGACGGCGAATCTGTCGCGGATCGAGTTCTATAGAATGGATGCTCATGATTGCCCTCCCTGTTTGTTCATTGAGTGAATTACAACGCGTCCAATAAGGTTGACCACTACGGAAATGAGAAACAACAACAGTCCGATTTCAAAGAGTGAACTCATGTGAACGCCAGCCTGTGCTTCGGCAAATTCATTGGCGATTACCGATGCCATTGTGTTCGCCGGAGCAAATATGTTCTGAGGCAATTCGTTGGCATTTCCGATCAACATGGTCACCGCCATTGTTTCACCGATTGCTCGCCCAAAGGAGAGAAGAACTCCGGCGATAATTCCCGATCGAGCGTAGGGAAGTACGATTTTGCTGATCACTTCAAATCGTGTCGATCCAAGTGAATAGGCTGCTTCTTTGAGAGCACGAGGAACCATGGTGATTACTTCGCGGGCTACAGAAGATGAATAGGGAATGATCATGACCGCAAGAATGAGTGAAGCCGCGAGAATTCCCACGCCATAGGGAAGGATTCCGGCATTTTCTAGAAAGGGGATTTGCATAAGCCACATTTCGAGATCGCGAATTTTTGGAACAAGATAGTAAAGTCCCCAGAAACCAAAGATAACCGAAGGAACTCCCGCCATCAGTTCGATCATGGAACGAACAAATCCAGTAATTTTGCCTTTTGGCGAATATTCACCCAGTAGAAGGGCGATGGCCAACGAGAAGGGGAGTGAAATCAACAGTGCGAGAATTGACGTAATGAGTGTTCCGGCGATAAAGGGGAGAGCGCCAAAGGTCATGCCGATGGGATCCCATGTTTTTGAGGTGATAAATCCGAGTCCAAATGCTGCGATACTATCTTTTGATGAGTAGACAATCGTTCCGAATATTACCGCCAGAAGAACCACGATTCCAATGGCGTTCAGCATGATCGTGTTTTTAAACAACTGATCCCGTTGATTGAATGTTTTTACTGTCGTCATGGTATTCTCTTTCTTTTGGTAAGGGGGCACCTCGAAAGGTGCCCGTTTGGTAACAGAGATTCAGATCGTATGATCTTATTTCATCAACGGTTTTCCGCCAAAGGTAACGGTGGAAAGATTTTTCAGAGCGATCGTCTGAGCGGCTTTCGGAAGTGGTGAGTAATCAAGCGGAGCAGCATATTTCTGTCCATCGGTGATCATCCATTTGATAAGCTTTACCACTTCTGCAGCTTTTGCCTGATTGCGTCCACCGTAGTTCTGATCCTGATAGATCACTACCCACGTAAGTCCCGAAATTGGATAGCCATCAGGTGCATCGGTGTTGGTCAAATTGATTTTTGTATTAGCCGGAAGTGCTTTTGCTGCCAACGATGTAGATTTCATGTTAGGAGCGATGAACTTACCCGATTTGTTTTGCACAAGTGCCGCCGGCATGTTGTTGCGTTTTGCATAGGCAAATTCGGTGTATCCAATTGCTCCGGGCATGTTTTTGATATTTCCCGCAACACCTTCATTGCCTTTTGCGCCAATTCCCGCCGGCCAATCAACTGATTTTCCTGCTCCCACTTTGGTTTTCCATTCAGGACTTACTTTTGCGAGATAATCGGTAAAAATCGAAGTTGTGCCTGAACCGTCTGACCGGCGAACAACGATAATGTTGATCGGTGGAAGTTTTACGCCTTTGTTTACCGCAACAATTTTTGAGTCGTTCCACTTGGTGATTTTCCCTAAGTACATATCGGCAATAAGAGCAGGAGTCAGTTTGATAACAGGATTTCCTGGAAGGTTATATGCAAGCACAACAGAACCAATACAGGTTGGGATATGTACTGATTTCGCGCCCATTGCAGTTTCTTCTTTTTCAGAAAGGAATGCGTCAGTGCCACCGAAGTCGACAGTTTTTGCTGTAATTTGCTGAACGCCGCCGCCAGATCCAATAGATTGGTAGTTTACTTTTACCTTGGTTAGCTGATTGTACGACGAGAACATTTTTGAATAGAGGGGATAGGGGAACGTTGCTCCCGCTCCGAGGATTTCGGTTTGAGCAAAGGTTGTCGCAGCGGCAAGTGCAATTGTTGCAAGTGCTGTGGTAAACATTTTTTTCATAACATCTCCTTGAGATTGTATTTTGCATGTCTCCGCTTTTAAGATTCCCTAAAAACTGACATCTGTTTCTGAATCGTTACAAATATGCGACCTGCACATTTGGCAATTGTTTTTGCATTGTTAGAATAGTGTGAGTAGTCGTTGGTTTTTAATACCGTTGAGGTTGTTCGTATTCAAGGATGATAAATGATTGTGTTACTTCAGTGTGATTGTTTTGAAATGTTTGCTTCGGTTGTTGAACTGTTCTCAGATTGCAGGTAATCTTCTGTTTTAAAGTTCTTTTAGAATGATTGTGTGCAGATATACTGTTTCTGTATTGTTGTTGAATTTGTTCTGTATTATGTTTGTATGTGTCGTTTTTACGTAGAATTTTTCCTCAGTTGTGAAACGTTTTTGTACTGTATTTGTCTTGTTATTAGCGGTATATCTTCTTGTGTTTGTAGAGAGGTGACTTCTGGTGAAACGTTTCTGAAATATTGTATGAAATAGAGTTTGTTCTGACGTACTTTCTCCGTGTAATACTAAATAACATGGAGGAATGAATGAAGCGTTCAGCTTTTGTACTATTTTCGTCAATGGCTGCAGTTGCACTCGCGGCTGATGGGGGAATGATTTTTTATCCCGACACAGTAGGGATCGGGTCGTGGATTGGGCCAAAGTCAAAGGATACGTGGACTCCGGTCTCTCGAAAGTTTGTTTTGAAAAGTAAAAGCGACCGTGCGTGGGTTGTTGATGGGTTTCGCGTAACCATTCCCAATGCTCCGGGAATAATTAAAAAAAGCGATGCTTACGGTGGAGAAATCCTGCTCAGTGCAAACAAAATGGATGCGGCTGATGTTCTTACTGGGCCGGATCGCTGGGAGTTTCGCATAGGCGGTGGCGATAATCTCAATACGTTCCAGCCACAGCAGACAAAAAATATTCCTTTTATGGCTTATAGCGTGCTCGATGCCAATTGGACACCTCAATATCCTCACCATTGGCTGACTAAAACCGGTTCATTTGCAACGAACAAAGGGTACATCGATGCTCCTGCTGTAAAAGTGGCGGAACTGGGAACTGTTATGGGGAACGCAAAATTCTACGACTCAGCAGACACTGATCCCGGTCACTCAGTTCCAGATGAATTTCCTTCGCAAGGCTGACTATATTCAAATGAATGGTGAGTATTGTAAATTTCGTCCTGATCTCATGGGGGTTAACACGTCTGAAGGGGCGGGGCCGATGTATGCCATGTCTCTTGCCATGGTACAAGAGTATTTCCATCTCGATTGGCAGATGTTCGCTGCTATGGGTTCACATGAATCGATGGCTGGGCTTGAACTCTATGAAAATCTCGGTTCAAAACCAGGAAAAGTAGTGGGAGTAAAGTTCGGCAAGGCTTCGGGATTCGGCGGAAACAACGATGAACAACTGGGAACAATGCACTATTTGACACCAAGTTATAAAGCCTACGCTTATCAATCCTACCCCGAATTTTTCCCCTATGATCTTCTCGGAGGAAATCCTTCTGAATTTTTCAAAACCCCTGATCCAACCAGTAAGGGTACAACCGCGCTGGGATGGTGTGCGGGAAATTCTGCCACAATCGCCAGTGTAACGCTGATAAATTCGCTTTATTGCTGGTGGGGATTTGACGTGATGTACAACGCCACCAGTTTCGATTACCGGAAAATGAACGACGGCGCAAAAGACTATGAATGGGCTGCCAAAATGTTCATGAGCGCATGGAACGGCGGATGGGGGAAACTGAACGCCGATGCGACAACGCTCTTTGGTGTTCCCGAAGATCCGGCAAAAGTTGCTTCCTTTAAAGCCGATTCCGATGTAAGCGATAATGTTGCTCAATCAATCTACGTGAAAAAAGTGTACCAGACAGTTCCGCTTCTCACGGGAGCGAACAAAAACTCTGTGCTCAACGGCGGTGAATGCGCTGTCTACGACACAACAATTTCTCTTGAAAAAGTGGCTGAATTTTTCTTTGGAATCAATCGCGACTGGGATGGAAATGTTCTGGGGACATCGCTTCAGCTGGCTGAATCCGGTAAGCTGGGTATTCAAGGAGTGTTGAACCACTTCCGACTCAAGGATGATAAACGCTTGCAACTTTGGAACGATGTCAAAATGGCGTACAATCTGATGAAAAACCGTGCTCCGTCGTCAAAAGGCACGGACATGATTTCGCTTCGATATGATTTCCTGACCATCCTTCGCGTTGCAAAGCAATACCTTATCCTTGAGATGCCGATTCCGGTTCACTCGGAGTTCAAAACAAAAGTCGCAGAACTTTCCAAAGTGAACAATATCGAAAATGCAGATCCAACGGACAACATCTACCCGAAATTCAAGGTGGACTACAGCAATTTCGGATTTGATGCGGAAGGTAACTTCTTTATTGAACTGGATGCCAAAGACAACGGCGTGTTCGATGTCAATCCCGGTAAACCGATCGAATGGACCGTGGATGAGTATTGGAACGACTGGCGCGAAGGTACGGCGGTTAAAATTGATACCGCGGCGGACAAATCGTGCACCGGTCGATTCAGAGTCGTGATTCCTCATGCGGTCTACAAAGAGGAGTTCGGAACCAAACGGGTCGGTTACGGCTGGGCACGCGTTTCCGACAAAAACCGAAACTCTACTATTCAGGAGTTTGTGATTCCGGCGATCAAGTATCCTCGGTTCCGCAAAGCCTACGCGAAAGACCGCAACGGTGACGGTGTCGGTGATTCACTTATTGTTGAACTGATTCCCGCGGAAGATAAAGAGAAGTTCTATGCCATTGATGCATTTGATTCTATCGCCTACAGCTGGCCGGAAAAAACGCCGATCAAGAACAAAAAAGATGCGGAAAAGATTGTAAAACAGGACAGTCTGATCGCTATCGTTGATGGAAAACTGACTGGCGGAACCGGCGAAGGCTCCATTTTCGGACGCTATCCGCTTGATATCGCGGAGTACAAAATTGATACAATCTCTTCGACCTTTGCCGGCGTTATCAGCGACTCCGTTGGGCCGGCGATCAGAACTGCAGCGCTGAATATCGATAAAAACCGTGCGAAAGACACACTGGTTCTTACGGTGAGTGAACCGATCGTTCTGAAACTCGACGGAACTGATCCTTACGTGATTCTTAAAAAGGGAGATGTGGAAACTGCGATCGCTTCAGACCTTATCGAAAAGATAAGCGATACTGAGTTCAGATTTATCTTTGATAAAACCAAGAAGGTATCGGAACAGGAGATGGTGAAATTCGTGTTCACCGGAACCACTGTCACCGATGTCAAAGGAAACCGTCCAATCAGCATCAACCAGTGGGTGCCGATTTCACAGAAAGGCGACAAAGATGCTTCGGTGGAGTCATCTTCGATCTTTGACCGCAATGGCGACGGATACGGCGACTCGGTGTTTGTTCAGTTCAAACTTGGTTCAGATCTGAAAACACGGTTCACCACTGATTCGATCAAAACAAACGAATACAGCTGGCCGTCAAACAGCATGTTTGATCCAATTGATTCGAAACTGTTTACGAAAATCAGTGAATCGGCACTCGGATTTACGGGGATCAAAAATCTCGCCGGTTTTGGTGAAGGTGCCCTGAAATTCGGTTTCCCTGAATCAAAAACCGTGAAAGGAATCATTCTGGACAAAGTGGGCGCAGCACTTCGCGATACCGCTCGTTTCAGCAGCGCTTCGCTGGACAGAAAAAGTGATACGCTTATGGTAAAACTGACGGAACTTCTTGATAATGCGCTTCTGGAAGCGGATCACGGGTATGTTCAGTTTGCCGATGACACGCTCAAGCCTGCAGAGTTGAACTGCGCTCTGGTTCGAGTGATCAGTGCTGATTCTGCGGAACTGATTTTCAACAAAGATCAGTTTGCAGCAACTTCGTACAAATGGGTCCGACTCAAATCTGAAAACGGCGCTTATGATCTTAAAGGAAATAAGCCGGCGTCCAATTCGAAATGGGTTCCGATTGTTCGTATCGGAACCGGTTCTACGCTTGACGGCAGTGCGATTTTTGATACCAAAGGCGATGGAAAAGGTTCGCTCATTCGGGTGGAATTCACCGAAGGAAGTTCTGCGAACAGTCCAAAACTCGCGAATCTAAAATCGATTATTTATCAGTGGCCTTCTGATGCTCCATCTGATACAGCAACTGCTTCAGAACTGAAAATCGAAAACGGCGTGATCAGTTTCAATACAAAAGGATCACGGGCTGGATTTGGAACCGGTACGGTTTCGCTTGTTTTTGCCGACACAACATTAATCTGTTCGATCACCGATTCGGTTGGACCTGCAGTGAGCACGGCGGTGAAACTCTGGTCGGAATCTAATGAAAATGATACGGTTGTTGTGACTGCAACTGAGAGCCTGAAAAACAGTTTTGCTTCCGACAGCGCCTTTACCGTGATCATTCGCGGAACTGCGGAAACGGCTGTAAAATCGAAAACGGCGACCTACGCAAATGATACGCTGAAACTGGTGTTCCCGTTCGGAATGATTCAGGAGAGTGATTCAATTGCATTTATTGCGAAATCCGGAGTCGCTGATCTCGCAGGAAATATCCCGCTGGAACAGAATCAGCATGTCGAAATTGCCGTGGTGGGCGGGAAAAAGCCGTCATTTGTTCACGGTGAAATGTTCGACATCGATGGTAACGGAACCGCAGACTCTGCGGAAGTGACCATTCGTCCGGGAACGCATGCCGAAGCGGACAATGCCAAAAACATTCTCTCCGCAAAAGCATCATGGCCGACAAAAACAGCTCTTGCGGATGTGAAATCCGCTGCGGTTTCTGAAACGGTTGTGAAACTTACCGAGATGAACTTTACCGGAACCGCCGGAACAGGATCTTCGGAACTGACATTCCCTAGCGGAACCGTTCGCGGTGACCTTGCGGACAAGGTCGGACCGGTGATCGTGTCGGCAAAACTGTGGGAACCGATGGGCGGAAACGATACGCTTCAGGTTGAGTTTTCAGAACCAATTCTCGGCGCTTCAGACGGAGCAGAACTGTTAAATATCAATGGTACTGCCGTGTTTAACATAAAAGCTGAACCGTATCTGAATAGCAAAATCTGGCGATTTACGTTTAATCGAGGCACCGTTGAACCGGGCGATTCTGTCAATATTCGCTTTGGATCTTCCATCGCCGATACGGTGCAAGAGGTGAATAATCCCGCTCACCGCACAAATCGCAAGGTTGAAATAACTATGAAACAGCGCCCGATTGCAATTGTTACAGCGGAAAGCGGATTCTTTGATACCGATGCCAATGGCGCTATGGATTTGGTAAAAATCAAACTGGCAAAAGAGGCCGATGCGAAACGAATCGAACAGTTTAGCGCTGCGATTACATGGCCCAATTTGAGTGGTTCTGTTGATACGATCCGAGTCAAATCAAATGCTATGACAATTTCCGGTGGAGTTATCGAGATGGTGGTTAATTCTGTTGCAAAAGGGATTACCTCGGTCGATGGTTCGCGCTATGGGACAATTGTTCTTTCTCAGCCCGATGACGATCAGGTTGTTCCGCATACAACGACATTTGTGGGAAAGGACTTTATGGCTCCGGTGTTAGTAAATACTGCTCGCTATACGGGGAAAAAACTGACCTCTGATGAAGAGCAATTCGAAGATGAACTTGTTCTGAACTACTCTGAGCCTATCAAAAAAATTGATCTTGGAACTGGTTCTGATCTGGATATCTACACCTTGACCGGTCGCAAAAAAGGAGCCTATTCGATTGGAATCACCGGCGAATCGATATACGAAGGATCTGTGGTCAAGCAGAAGGTACGCGTTATTCGCAACCAATCGATTATTCCTGCCACCGGTGATTCTATCGCGATCAAGGCTAATGCCAATGGAAAAGTGATTGATGAACAGGGAAATGTACAGCGCGAACAGTGTTCATTTGTTCCATTTACGACCGTGACACTTCCCGCGGAATACTCTGTCACGATTTACCCGAATCCTTTTACTATCGATGCTGATATGAAAAATGAACTTCTCAGCGAGTACGGAAATGGGGGGGAGTACAGAGGATTATTGGGAATAGTAGTTCGTCCCTACGGCAACCGCGCCGGAGAAAATCTCTCTGGAGTCATATCACTTTTCGATGCAGTAGGACATACGATCGTCAACCGCGAACCTCTGATCTATCAGGAAAGTGGTTCACTCTTGGTTGCCCTTGATGGAACGAATCAGCGCGGGCGTGAAATCGGTTCAGGTCTGTATCGTGGAGTAATCGAAGTGACTTCAGGAACAGACGATTCAAAGCAGATGAATGTGATCCCCGTAATGATCGGGATACAGCATTCAAAATAGAGTCCCGTAAAAAGGAAAAAGAGAGAGAAGCGGTGCGGGAGAAATTTCGTGCCGCTTTTTACATGGTAGGCTAAAGTGGAAAGTTGTGACCTGTGTAAGTTTACGCATGGTGGCCAAGTGTCTTGTCTCAAGGTTGTTGCACTTTGATCTTACTCAAACTATTTTCGTTCTGCACTAAAAAGGGGGATCTATGGGGTATCAAAAAGCGCGAGTACACTCATTTGAAAGTTTTGGCACTGTAGACGGGCCTGGCGTTCGGTTTGTCATCTTTTTTCAAGGGTGCCATCTCAGTTGTCTTTACTGCCACAATCGCGATCTTTGGGAATCCGATGGAGGTAAAGAGTACTCTGTGGCCGAACTCTTTGCTGAAGTTAAGAAATATCAGCCCTATTTTAAGAGTTCCGGCGGGGGTGTTACCGTTAGTGGGGGTGACCCCATTCTTCAGGCGAAAGCAGTGACCTCTCTTTTTAGAAAATGTCGTGCCGCAGGTATTCACACAGCCCTTGACACATCCGGTGCAGTCCCCTTGACCCCGGATGTCGAAGAGTTATTGAGTGTCACCGATCTGGTATTGCTCGATATTAAACAGATCCGCGATGAATCACATCGCTCGCTCACTGGAATCAGCAATCGCTGTACACTTGCTTTTGCCAAGTATCTTTCGGATAAAAAAATTCCCACATGGATTCGCTATGTTGTAGTACCAGAAAGTTGAACTTCTCGCGTTTCACAAAATGGGTGAGTTCAAGTGGGAATCGTTGAACGAAACCTATGCACTTCACGATACGTCTATTCCTTCAACAGATATCATGGAACGGGTAAAATTACAGTTTGCTCAATTATCTATCCCTGTTTGTTCAGCTGAACGATGAAAAGACTTTGATTTTTGCATATCTCTGTGATACAATAGTACCACACCGTAAGAGAGGGGGTATTTCATGAGTTACAGAATAAGCATTACGGGGAAAGAATCATACATTCTCATAGAACTATTTGGCGATGTATCCATACAGAAAATTGTTTCGATAGACAGTTTTCTCTATGCTGACAGCGACTATATCCAACATCCTTATGCGATTTGGGATTTTACTGAGTGTATAATGGATATTGAAATTGAACACGTTGTAGAGTTTGCCCAATATCTCAAAACATCTCGTACGTTCAGGTCACCGGGGAAGGCAGCTTTTGTCACTCACGATCCGAAAAGCTTGGCAATCGTCGCACCGGTTATTGAACTAGTAAATGAATCGACCTGCCAGATTGTAGGATTTCCTACGCGAGTTGCCGCCGTTCAGTGGATTACTCAATAAGAAAAGGGCGCCTTAAAAAAGCGCCCTTTCAATTGTATACAAAAAGGGCGCCTAATCAGCGCCCTTTTTGTATCGATAGATTGTCGATTACAGTTCAATTCTCAGCAATGCACCTTCAAGAGTGAGCAACCACAGATTGTCATTTTCATCAACGGCAATCGAAATGATCGGGAACGGCTGCTGTGGAGTCTGTTGATCCAATGGTATGAGATTTTTAAACCCGACAACCTCTTTCATTGACAGATCACTGTCGATGAGAAAGAGCTGGTTTGTCTTTGTTAAAATGAAGATTGAACCGGAAGACGTTGGACTCATAGCCCGAACCCCCATGGCACTGTCAGAACCGAATGATCCCCAATTTTTGAGTATCACTCCATTTTGAATAACCGCCAATCCTTTTCTTCCTGCCGCAAAGAGTTTGCCCATGCCATTCGTTTCCAAATGCCATACCGCACCGATCTGATCGACGGAGAAATTGTTTTCGATTCCGTTGAAAAGTCGGTGGATTTTTCCGTCCACCGTTCCGGCAAACAGCGTGTCTTTACAAGCTGTTGCCGAGAGGATTCCCGGAATCTTTACTGTTGCCGTTCCAATGGTGATAGAGTCGCTGGTAATATACGCAGGAGTTCCATTTTGCACCATTTTCACATCAATCATCTGTGATCCGCTAAAAATTGACGTAAAGGGTGAGCTGTTTTTCTCATCGAATTTCAGCACTTCCCTGTTGGTCACGATGTAGATCGCATTGCCGTGATTTGTGATTTGCACAATTCCCGACTTGAACGAATTGACCATCGCCGTGTCAAACTGAATGTACTCGATCGGTTTTTCCGTGTTGTAGTGGAATGCACCGGAGTATGTCGTACCTGCCCAAAGGCGATTCATAGTACTGTCATAGATCAGTGTTGTATACGCCGAAAAGCCGTCATTTCCTTTCATCAACGTCGTCGAAGCAATAAGTGACTGAATCCCATTTTCTGTTTTGAACAGTTTGAAATCAGGCTGCAGTGAAGGCACCGCTGGGAATATTGCCACCGTGTCGCCTAATGCGAATGGAGCCGTAAAGAGTGAACCTTCTGCCCAAATTGTTCCGGCGTTGTTTGCCGGAGCATCGAGTTTGACTTTCAATGAAACTGCCGATTCAAGGCGAAGTTCTGGGGAAATAGTCGAATCTTTGATCACCACGACTTTGGAAACAAAGTCAATTTTGTTTTTATCACTTGCAGATGCTGCATAGAGATTATACGTCCCTGCAGGAACAGAAACACTGTATGCGCCATCAACTCCGGTAGTGTCGCTATTGCGTTTGTTCAGAATGCTATCTACAGGGTTGAAATTCTCAGGAATCAGTGAAACAACAACAGAACCTTCAGATGCGGCAACAATCCCCGCGACGATACCGTTTCCTGTTTCCACACCGCCAGCAACATTAGGCGATTTTCCACAAGAGAGCACACACAAGGCTGAAATTGTAGATATAAGAATATTACTCTTCTTCATCTTGTTCTCCTTCTTCATCGTGCAGTTTTGAAAAGTCACGTGTTCGGGGAACCAATTGAAGGCCGACGAAACACACTTTTTCATGAGTCTGGGTTTCTGCTGCTATGGCGAGCAGGCGTTTGCGGAAAAGACGAATCTCTTCTTTGAGGCGAGTAAAGTTTTCATCTGACACTGCCATTACCAAGGATGAAATATCCCGTTGGCTCGGTTGATAGCGATCCACATCGTCCACGTTGATTTCGAGATTGTTTTTGTGGTAGTTCGCCACAAAAGTGGAAAGCACTTCGTCGCCAGTTGAAAGAATTGGATCTACCTGTTCGTAACGGTTATCAAGTTCGCGTTTGCGTAGAAATCCATTTTCTACGAGAAACCTAATTGCCCCAAATGCTTGGTCTCCGTTGAGCCGAGGCACGACCATTCTTCCCAGAAGGTGGTAGTTATCATCGAAATCAATAAGTGGTGCCAACTCGCGAATTACGGGGTAGTACCATTTTTGATAGAACTTTAGCTTTTTGTCAGACAGTTTCATCTCGGGGAATTTGCTCCGTTTCTGAAGCATGACATTCAAGTATTCCGCTCTCAATTCACTGCGATCTTCATTGCAAAAACGAACCATTGTGGTTAAATAGGTCACTTCGCCCTTGGATAGATTCATCGCTCGAGCAATGTTCGGGACCATTTTTAAAGAAACTTTTTGTTTTCCGTTAATTACCTTTGTAAGAAACGCTGTTCCTTTGATTTCTGCATCGGCTAAGAATTGTCTGTGTGAATATCTACCAATGGAACGGCGGAACTCGTAGAAGTCCGCGAGCATTTCACGGTAGTTGAGATGGAAATAGATCGAAAATCCCCGTCGTGTCATTTCCTGTTTCCCATTGGTTAAACTGTTTCATAAATTTTACGCGGCAAATATACACCACTGTTCATAAAAAGAATGGATATTTTGGTGAAAAATGCTATAGTATTATAGTAGTTCTCTTTTTTAGTCTATTTTTCGATCTGCTCTACGCACTCATTTTGAAAATAGTCTAACTATTGTTTCAAAAAAATGAAATTGCATGACTTCGTTCAGGCTCACATTAAAGTAAAGTATTTTAGTGTTCTGTCGATGAATTTTAAAGAAATAGGAGGCGTGCTATGATTACGATTTTAATCCATTCAACCGATAAAACACGCCGTGACACACTATCAGCAGTTCTTGCCGCACAGAATTGCTACACTGTTGCCGTTGTAGCGACAACGGTTGCTTCAAAATCCTTTTTCGATTCCAATTGTGTAGATATTCTTCTTGTGGATACTAATTTTTGTGGTGATGCTATCGCAGATTTCCTCCTCTATTGCAAGGAAAAGGATCCTTTGACATGGCGTGTTCTTTTGCGTGACGAGCAACTTACCGCAACGTATCGCATTCTTTTGTCACAAGTTCACGGATCACTTCCCGTACCTTCAAATCGATTTGAACTAAAGCGATTTGTGGAACGAATCGCAATTGAATTCCCACAACGACCACCTGTTGTTGAACCAGTCGAAGAGCCTGGTCCGGTGAAAAAAACAGTGGCGGAACGAGTGACATCACTTCTCGAATTTATTTCCGTTTCAGAACCGACTCAGGCTACCGTTGCAGAACTTATCGCCGCCGATCGCGAGATCGCGCGGATTGTTATCAAGCGCATCAACTCACCTTTTTACGGTCTTGCCACACGCATTGAATCGATTGATCGCGCGATTCTTCTCATGGGATTGAATGCCACAATTGCCTGTCTAGAAGAGTCGATTGCGGACAAGCCCGTTCAGGTCGCTTAAGACATTTCACAAAAAATGATTCGCCTCAAACTGATTCCTCCAAATAAGTTGCCGAGGTACTATATTTGATCTCCCGAAAATGTGTTACGTTCAGGAGATAACAATGGTTCAAAAAAAAGTCGCCCCGAAAAAACCAGCCCCTCGCAAAACCACCACAAAAAAGAAACCCAAAGGAAAGCGCAATCCTATGCCAGTACTGCTCGTTCTCTTGATTTTGGCAATTGTCGGCACTGTGGGCCCCATTGTCGGATTTGATTTCTATATCAACAAATCGGCGATGGCACTGGTTGAACAGGAAAAACGCGGCGAACTTTCGAAGAGATATGGCTATGTGTGGGCTGAAATCAATCTCAATAAACAGATGGAAAAATTTGGAGGAAACGAAAAATCCGACGAGGAAGAACCGGCGGGAACGAATGTTCAGTACCCATCGTTGGAAGCTGTTACGATTCTCAACTCCATGAATGCTCTGTCGAATAAAATATTGATTCTTGACCGCAACGGGATCGAACTTGGAAAAATTCAGACGACTCAGCACCTTCTAGCCATCGATGAATTTCCTGAATTGCTTAAAAAATCACTGATTCTCACGGAAGATAAAAATTTCTACAGTCGCAAAAACGCCTATGAATCGACGGCGCTGATTCGTGCCACAGCCACCGCAGTTATCCGTTCAATCAAGGAAAAACGAAAAGTGTCGCCTCGCGGAACAAGTACAATTCATCAGCAGGTGGCCCGTTTTCTTCTTTCTCAGTTCAATGAAAAAGGTCAGATTTACATTGAAAAAACGGTGAATCGCAAACTGAAAGAATTAAAATTGTCGCAGGCATTGAAAATCCATTTCAGTGATGATGAAATTCTTTCTATGTATATGAATCATTGTGTGAGCGCTGGGAAAGGCATGGTTGGTTTTTACGATATCTCAATGGGGTTATTCGGAAAAGAACCGCGCGATCTCACCGATGCGCAACAACTCTACTTGTCACGTCTCGTAAAATGGAATGCTAACAAGCCTGAAAAAATTGTGCCTCAAGTGAAGATTTCCTTGCCCCGAATTGCCAAAGAGTTGAAATGGGACGATGCAAAAGTATCAGAAATTACCGGTGAACTGGAATCGCTGGAGTTTGTGACACGTCCACCGGTGATCGAATCAAAATTCGCTCACTTGCTTGATTTGGCCAATGAACAGTGGCTTCGCGCCTGTGAACTAAACGGTATATCCGGCGATGAGTTACGCGATCTGGACTTTTCTCGCCCGGAATCGATGATTCGCCGCAAAGGTAATCTGACAATTCAGATGACCATCGATATACGCCTTCAGAGAATGCTCGAAGAGTCGGTGAACAATCGCGGGTACGGAAATGACACGACGATCACCACGGATATTCGCATTGGAAGCTATGGCGAAGATGTTCGCTATTCCGGTGAAATGCCGGAAGATACTCTTCGCTATGTGGAAGTGCTCACCTCTGATTCGATCGTCAGCGATCCCGACGGCGAAGAGACGAAACTCGTTGCCGGAGATACGCTGATTTCCAACATTCGCTACAAAAAAACGGGAAACAAAACAGCTCGACGGTCAGTTTATCTCTACAGCCGCGGCGTGACAAAGGTTACCGGTCAGTATTTCAGTTATCTCATGCTCGATTCGCCCACCGGTGAAATTCTCGCCTATTACTCTCGAGACAAACTGGGGAGTCGGATGAATTCGCTGATTCGCAACCGCGTGCCGAACGGTTCTGCGCTTTCAAAACCGATGGTCTATGCCTTGGCCTACGATGCGGGAATCTACCAGCCTAACACAATGGTTGACGACGGCATCGAAATCGATGAATCACAGCCGTGGAACCGTCAATTCCTTGTGGCGGGATCTGATACGGTGGGGATGCGCTATCTCAATGTATTTGATGAAAAAGGGTACGAAGTGCGCAATCACCATCGCAAGTTCGAAGGGAGTGACTACGCATTTAACCACTTGGCGCGAAGTAACAACATTATCACCGTGGAAACCATGTTCCGACTCAATGAAGCGGAAAAGAAAGATGATTCAAATCCCGCTGCCGATGAGTATCGCGAAGCGTTGATGGATCGCATTGGCGCCACCGATTACATTCGCCGCGATGCCGCTCGGATCACAGGCCCGCGGATCTGGTCTGAACTGGCCGGCGTGGTGTACGGCGATTCCGAAGGTGATCAAGAGGGGCGTGCGTTTGTGTCGGATGACAACTACTCCTACGCTTTGGGAACGTTGGAACTTTCGATTCTCGAACAGGCACATCTCTTTAACGGGTTCTACGACAACAAGATTGTTCAGTCTCCCGCATCTCACCCGTCGTTGGTGATCAAGCAGGTACTTCTCGCCGGTGAACCGTTCCCGATGAACGATTCGGTCGCTGTTGTTCAACCCTTTGCGGATATTAGCAATATCAATCCGGTGAAACTAGCGCTGTTTAAGCGATTGACTTCTACCGAGACTGAAGGGATGCAGCGGTTTGATCTCGCCACTGATCCCGATCACCCCGAGTTGATGCCACTTCGTTCGCCCTTGGTGAACTACGCAAAAAGTGGAACCACCGATGATATTATTCGCCCGTACAACGCCGATGCTTCGACGAAAAAGAAAACGAACTACGGCTTGTGGCACGGAACGTTCAGGATCAAACTTCCGGGAAGTGAAATTGCCGGAACAAAGCGATACGCCGCCTCCTATGATGACCAAGAGAGTCAGATCCGCGACATTACTGTTGCCTGTGTGGGCGAAGGAAACCGGGCAAACACGGGAGCACCTGACGGTAAAACACTTCACCGTTTCCTTACCACAACGCTGATGAATCGCTACGGTGTTGCCGGAACCGGAACGGGCTTTTACCGCACCTACGAAGAGTCAATTGGCGCGGGTGTTTCTGAAACGGTTGACTCCACCGAAACATCCCTTGTGGAAGATGTGACTGATTTTATCGGCGGCCTCGGTCTGCTTCCCAATGCGTCAGAACTGAAGTTCGAAGCGTTGCGCGGCGGTATTCTGTTGGAAAAGAGAAGCGAAAAGAAACTTCTCGCGCTGGCAAATCAGCTCGACGAAGAGCAGGCTGTTTTGCAATCCTACATCGAGGAGTTGTCCCGTGGATTGGAAAAAGCCAAGGTCGAAGCAGTCTTGAAAAAAATTGAACAGATGGAAATCGCCAACAGCAAAGTAGCGGATGAACTGACCAAATCAGTGGCTTCTCTGCGAAGTTCGCTTCAGGAGTTGTAGCGATTAGAGATTGTGTAAAAAGGCTCTCGGAAGTGACTCTTTCGGGAGCCTTTATTATTTTTGACTGAATGGTACTGATACGATTTTTGATTAACCCAATTTCCGCAGTAGAATACAAATGCCGCGGGATGCGGCCGGTGACGAGCCTCCTTCGCTTTTACTTCTGCCCCTGCCGCTTCTCGGGTAGGGAGAGGAGTTACCTCCTCTGTCCTCCCACAGAACCGTACAAGTGCTGTTCACATACGGCTCTTCGGGACATCAAAT
>JFJP01001870.1_pt1 | contig 24236 bp, 24 predicted proteins | sample 431651 | NCBI WGS metagenome assembly JFJP01 (sample SAMN02602958, study PRJNA72255) | Microbial mat metagenome, whole genome shotgun sequencing project. | biome: fresh water; feature: sink hole; material: water; isolation source: purple microbial (photo- and chemosynthetic) mats found in...
TTGGCGCCCTTGAGAAACTTGAAGAAACCCAGTCTCCAGATCGCCAGGAAACCGCCGTAGGTGACCACGAGGTGGAAAACGAGGCCGATATAGACGGTCAGCGTCACGAAGAGCAGAGGCCCGAGTGCCTTGGCACCCTGCTGGGCAAAAACGATGGCGATCAGGAAAAATACGCCAATCGGGGCATATTGCATGATGCCATTGACGATCTTGTACATCGTTTCGGCCGCCGCATTACACACCTCGAACAGCGCCTCGGCCCCTTTTACCACCAGCGGATTCTTGGAGTCCTTGACATAGGAGATGGACAGGCCAAACAGCAAGGCAAAGAAGATGATCGGCAACACATCACCCTTGGCCAGTGATTCGGCAGGGTTGGTCGGCACGATGTTGAGCAGGGTCGTGATCAGCGAAGGGGCCTCGGCTACCTTGCCCTTGACTGCTTCGTTGCCGACGATGTTCATGCCAAGACCAGGCTGGAAAACATTGGCAAAAGCCAGGCCAATCGCTACCGCCAGAGCTGAGGTAAAGATGTAATAGGCCATAATCTTGACGCCGACTCGTCCCAGGCGCGACGGTGCAATACTTGCCGCACCGGCAATCAGCGAGAAGACAATCACCGGAACGACGATCATCTTGAGCAGGCGGATGAAAAGATCGCCAAAAAATTTGGTATTGTCGGCAAAGGCCTTGATGGTCTCCGGGCTGCTGTAGCCCAGGGCAATACCGACGATTGCACCAGCCACGAGACCGATGAGAATTCGCGCTAATAGATTTGGTTTGAAGTACCAGTCCAGCATCCCTTTGGTTTCACTCACGATGTGATCTCCCTGAAGAAAAGTTACATTTACTGATTAAGAAACAAAACTGGCAAATAATGAAGCGTGCTTATTATACGACCGTTAGCCGAGCGTCGTGGAATGGGTCGGCAGGATGGACTGCGGGCGGGTGAGCACCTCGGGTCGCAGGACCTCGTCGAGCATTTCCTTCGACATCAGGCCGCGGGCGAGAACGATTTCAGCGACTCCCTTGCCGGTAGTGTGCGCCTCAGTGGCAACCTCGGTGGCGTTGGCGTAACCGATATAGGGATTGAGTGCGGTGACGATGCCGATGGAGTTGCGGACGCTGGCCAGCAGCGCGTCGCGGTTGGCCGTAATGCCATCGACGCAGCGGTCGGCCAGGGTATAACAGCCTTTGCGCAGGTGCTGGACGCTCTTGAACAGGCTGTGGGCGATGATCGGCTCGAAGGCGTTCAACTGCAACTGTCCGGCTTCGGCGGCGAAGGTGACGGTCATGTCGTTGCCGATGACTTCAAAGGCGATCTGGTTGACGACTTCCGGAATTACCGGATTGACCTTGCCCGGCATGATCGACGAACCGGCCTGGCGTGGCGGCAGGTTGATCTCGCCGAAACCGGCGCGCGGACCGGAGGAGAGCAGGCGAAGGTCGTTGCAGGTCTTGGACAGCTTGACGGCGACACGCTTGAGAACGCCGGAGAGCTGGACGAAAGCCCCACAATCCTGGGTCGCTTCGATCAGGTTGGGCGAGGTAACGACAGGGATGCCGCTGATTTCAACGAGCTTGCGGCAGACGAGCGGGGCGTAATCGGGGTGGGCGTTGATGCCGGTGCCGATGGCGGTGGCGCCAAGATTGATTTCGCGGATCAGCAGCGAAGCCTCTTTCAGACGCTCTTCGTCCTCGCCGAGCATCACGGCGTAGGTCGAGAATTCCTGGCCGAGGGTCATCGGTACCGCGTCCTGGAGCTGGGTGCGGCCCATCTTGAGCACGTCGGCGAACTCTGCCGCCTTGCGCTCGAAGGAGCGGCGCAGATAGGACATGGCGTCGATCAGGCCGTAAATGCCGGTATAGGTTGCCAGTTTGAGCGCCGTCGGATAGACGTCGTTGGTCGACTGGCTCATGTTCACATGTTCGTTGGGGTGCAGGTACTGGTACTCGCCGCGCTGGTGGCCGAGTATTTCCAGCGCGCGGTTGGCGATCACCTCGTTGGCGTTCATGTTGGTGGACGTGCCGGCGCCGCCCTGGATGACATCGACAACGAACTGCTCGTGCAATTTGCCGTCGATGATTTCGACACAAGCCGCGCCGATGGCGTCGGCAATCCTGGCGTCAAGTAGGCCCAGTTGCTGGTTGGCCCGGGCGGCCGCTTTCTTGATCTGGGCCAGTGCCCTGATTAAATCCGGGTAGATGGCGATGGAAATTCCCGTGATGTCGAAGTTCTCACGGGCACGCAGGGTGTGCACGCCGTAATAGACTTCTGTTGGAACGTCCTTGTTGCCAAGCAGATCGTGTTCGCTACGGTAGGCCGTGTTCATCCTGACTCCTGTTTATTGTGGGGGACCCAAGGCCACTCCTCTTGCGGGTGACTGTTTATGTCAGCACGGAACGTGCCATCGAAGACTCTGTCGTAAGGTGCTGATTCACTGGGCATTGTTTTATTGTTTTTTGTTGATCATCCGGATTTCCGGATGATCAATGCATCACGCTGTCCGGAAACCCGAACGCCATGAGGGGCGGTCAGCAGTTTCTTCGGCAACGGAAAATCATAAGCAGTCATGTGACCTGCCGTACCGACTGGCGCAGGCTAAGCGGTCGCAACGACTCGCACCGGGATCCGCCAGACATATTCCCGTCCGGCATGGAGGGCGAACGTTTTGTGCAGGTCTTCATCCAGGATGAAGAAGTTTCGGCTATCACCCGGTTTGATTTTCTGTTGCTGCGCGATGATGCGGCGGAGGTTCTTGATCAGCGTGGCGTCGTGTTGGCGGGTAAGCTCGCGCACGATGGATACTTCGATGGCCTCGCGCAGATAGCAGGCATCAAGCACTTCCTTAACGGAAATCTTGCGCACGTAGGTGCCGCGCTGGGGCCTGACTTCAGGCAGTCTTTCTTCCCCGAGCTTGATGAATGCTTCGCGTACGGGTTGGGGACTGATGGAAAAGCGTTTGCTCATTTGGAAAAGCGTTTGCTCATTTCGATTTCGGAAATGCCCTGACCGGGTAGGAGATCGCACTGGATGATGTCCGCACGCAGGATGCGATGCAGTTGCGCTCCGATTGAAAGTGACTCCTGCGGGCGGAAGCTCGATTTCGCAAAATCGTCAAAGGCTCCGGTTTCCATTGTAAAATCCTTGTCTGAACGAGGCGCTTGTGCTTCGTTTTTTGGATGCCACTATAAAAGTATGCATATATTTATAGTGTTGAAAATACGGTTTATCCATACTGACATGGGAGTTATAAATGCAGCTTAGTGAGAACAGTCTGACCCAGTTGCCTGCCTCGGTTGCCAGGCCGTCCTATGACCGCAGCAAGGTGCTTGGTGCTATCGTGCATCTGGGCATCGGTGCGTTTCATCGCGCCCATCAGGCGATGTTTACTGATGCGGTGCTGTCTACTGGCGATCTGGCGTGGGGCATCGTGGGTGCGGGGGTGATCTCGGCGGATATGAAGAATGCGCTCAGTCCGCAGGATTTCCTCTATGCGCTGGCCGAAATGGGAGCGGATTCCGAAAAAGTGCGGGTGATCGGCTCGATCGTCGGCGTGTTTGGTGGTACGGAAGATGCCGACAAGCTGCTGGCCAAGATGAGTGATGTCAGTACGCGAATCGTGAGCATCACGGTCACCGAGAAGGGTTATTACCTTGATCTGGCCACCGGCAAACTGCAGTTGCAAGTGCCGGCGGTTGCTGCCGATCTGGCGGCTCCGGCTACGCCAAAAACCATTCTTGGCTTGATCGTACAGGCGCTGAAAAACCGCAGGGCGGCGGGGATTCCTCCCTTTACCGTGCTCAGTTGCGACAATCTGCCAAACAACGGCAAACTGGCCAAAGCCGCTGTGCTGGCCTTTGCGCGTGAAGTGGATGCCGGCCTGGCGGTGTGGATCGAAGCCAATGTGTGTTTCCCCTGCACGATGGTCGATCGCATTACGCCGGCAACGACCGATGCCGATCGCGCCCATGTGACCGAGCTTATCGGCATGGTTGATGCATGGCCGGTGGTGACCGAGCAGTTCGTGCAGTGGGTGATCGAAGATCAATTCACCATGGGACGCCCGGACTGGAACATCGCCGGCGCCGTTTTTTCCGACGAAATCGAGAACTGGGAAAACATGAAATTGCGCTGCCTCAATGGGTCGCATTCCACGCTCTCCTACCTTGGGCAACTCACTGGCCGTGAGACTGTCGCCGACGCGATGAAATTGCCGCTGATCACCGATATTCTCGATCCGCTGTGGTTGGAAATTCGCGAAGTCCTGCACGCTCCTAAAGGTGTGAATACCGCCGAATACGTTGAAAGCCTGAAGCAGCGTTTCCGCAATCCCGCGCTCAAGCACCGCACGGCGCAGATCGCCTGCGACGGCTCGCAGAAGCTCCCGCAACGCCTGCTGGCACCCTTGCGCGACCGTATCGCCAAGGGCCTGGCGTCACCCATGATCATCACCGCGGTGGCCGCGTGGATGCACTTCGTGGTGAAGACGGCCAATACCCCCGGCGCAGTGCTGAACGATCCGCTGGCGACCGAGATTCTGGACAAGGCCAGGCTTAGCAACGAGGCCTCGGGCATTGTCGGCAACCTGCTGGCGATCGAGAAGATTTTCGATCTGGATCTGCCTGCCAATGCAAGTTTCCGTGCCCAGTTGATCGAGAAATTTGTGGCACTGGCAAAGAATCCTGCCGTGGCTACCGCTACGCAGATCAAGGTCTGAACCTGACTGATGGCGGGTGAAGCGACACTTCACCCGTCATTATTCGTCGCGCGCCAGTTTCCACATGCTTTCCCGAATACCCGTATAATTTCACCTGACTTGGCGGTGCTATGGTTTTCGTGGTGCTAATGCAGGGATCGTCAGATTGATCCATCATTCCGAGCATTTTCCAAAAGCCGGCAGATTGCCGGTTTTTTTGTATTTACTTTCCGCTTTATTGGGCTGATATGCGAATTTTGCTGAGCAACGACGACGGTTATTTCTCCCCCGGGATCGAGTGTCTGGCGCGTCTGCTTTCGGAGGTGGCTGAAATCACCGTGGTGGCACCGGAGCGCGACCGTAGCGGCGCCAGCAATTCACTTACGCTGGATCGTCCGCTATCCCTGAAGCGCGCAGCCAATGGCTATTACCATGTAAACGGAACGCCCACCGACTGCGTGCATCTGGCCGTGACAGGAATGCTTGACGTGTTGCCGGACATGGTAGTTTCGGGAATCAATCTCGGGGCCAACATGGGCGATGACACAATCTATTCAGGCACCGTCGCGGCAGCGACCGAAGGCTTCCTGCTCGGTATTCCATCGATTGCCGTTTCGCTGTGCAGCAAGGTTGGAGGGCATTTCGAGACGGCTGCACGGGTGACGCTGGAACTGGTGCAAATGATTCAGCGCCAGAACGTGCGCGAACCCCTGCTGCTCAACGTCAATGTACCGGATGTACCTTACGGGCAACTGTGTGGCAAGGTCGTGACCCGGCTCGGCAAGCGACACAAGGCCGAGGCGGTCGTGCGTACAGTGACGCCGCGCAACGAGACGGTCTACTGGGTGGGTGCGGCCGGAGAAGCGCAGGATGCCGGCGAAGGCACCGATTTTCATGCTGTGAGCAACAATCACGTTTCAGTGACGCCCCTGCAGATCGATCTGACGCACAACGCGCAGCTTCCCCTGGTGCGCAGCTGGCTGGCGCAATGAGTCGAGGTGTTTCCGGCGTGGGCATGACCTCGCAGCGCACGCGCACGCGCATGATCGAGCGCTTGCGCGTCGACGGTATCCGCGACGAACGGGTTCTGGCGGCCCTTGCCGCCGTGCCGCGCCACGTGTTTGTCGAGGAAGCGCTGGCTTCGCGCGCCTACGAGGATACGGCATTGCCGCTCGGGTTTTCGCAAACCATCTCGCAGCCCTTTATTGTGGCGCGCATGATCGAAGTGCTGCTTGACGGGCGGGAACTTGGCAAGACCCTGGAAGTCGGTGCCGGCTGCGGTTATCAGGCGGCGGTGCTGGCGCAGCTGTCGAGCGAAGTTTATGCGCTCGAACGGATCGAACCGCTACTGGCCAGGGCCAAGCTCAATCTGCGCGCGATCCAGCAGTTCAGGGTGCGCCTTAAGTATGCCGACGGGCAACTCGGACTGCCCGAAGCGGCGCCCTTTGATACGATCATTGTTGCGGCTGCTGCAACATGCGTGCCCAACGCGCTTTTGCAGCAACTCGCGCTTGGTGGCAGAATGCTGTTGCCGTTGGGAACGGGGGAACAGTTCCTTCTGCTGGTTGAGCGTCGCGCCGAAGGTTACGTAGAAACCCGTCTGGACAGTGTTCGTTTCGTTCCGTTACTCTCAGGACTCGAATGAAGAATAATCGTACTTTCGCCAAGCCCGGGCTGCTTGCTGTTCTCATCACCCTGCTTGTTCTGGCGGGCTGCGCAAGCAATTCCCCTGCACCGGTTCTCGCGCGTGAAGGTCAACCGGTACCCGTAACGGTTGTGCCAGTCGCACGGGATGTCTACACCGTCAAGAGTGGCGATACGCTCTACAGCATTGCACGCGAACACGGCATGGATTTTCGTGAGCTGATTGCCATGAACGGGATCGACAGTCCGAATCGCATTACGCCCGGAAAGGTGCTGAAGGTCAGGCCGCCGGCCGCAGCAACTTCTGCTGTGGCGACGACAGCGCCGGTAACTTCAGACGTGGTTGTGGCCAGACCGATAGGCAGCGAACAGGTCGTCGACAAGCGGCCGTCCGGTGCCAATACGGAAACTCTGAAGCGTGAGCCCAGGGCCGGCAAGGAGCCCTATTCGGAGCAGGCACTGGCCCTGGCGCAAAACCAGAATCTGCCGAAGCCGGCCGAGTCGACGGGACCCGTTGCCAGGACTGACACAGCACCTGATGCGAAGCCCGAAGTCAGGCCCGCTGAAGCGCCGGTCCTGACGGGTGACGACGTAGCCTGGATCTGGCCGGCGAGCGGAAAAACGATTGCTACCTTCAGTGAAAGCGGCAGCAAAGGCGTCGATATTGCCGGCAAGGCGGGCGATCCGGTGATCGCCGCGGGTGATGGCAAGGTGGTGTACAGCGGTACGGGTTTGCGCGGTTACGGCAGACTGGTCATCCTCAAACACAACAACACCTATCTGTCGGCGTATGCGCACAATCAGAGCATTCTGGTCAAGGAAGGGCAAAGCGTGACTAGGGGCCAGAAAATTGCTGAAATGGGCGATACCGATGCCGATCAGGTCAAGCTGCATTTCGAAGTCAGGCGTCAGGGCAAGCCCGTCGATCCCCTCAAATATCTGCCACCGCGCTGATCATGACAGGAGATTCTGATTCCGGGTTTGCCGAAGACGAGATACCTGACGAAGGGGTATCCGACGAGGCGTTCCTGACCGAAGCGGACGACGAGGCCGTTGCGACAACGCCTGAAGTCGAGCTGCTCAACGACGTTACCCAGCATTACCTGAACGAGATCGGTGCCAAGCCCCTGTTTTCGCCGCAGGAAGAATTCGACTGGGCGTGCCGGGCCAAGGGCGGGGAGTTTGACGCCCGGCAGAAGATGATCGAGCACAACCTGCGGCTGGTCGTCAACATCGCCAAGCACTACCTGAACCGGGGCATCCCCCTGCTCGACCTGATTGAGGAAGGCAATCTCGGGCTGATTCATGCGATCGAGAAGTTCGATCCAGGACGCGGATTCCGTTTTTCGACCTACGCCACCTGGTGGATTCGTCAGAGCATCGAGCGGGCGATCATGAACCAGTCGCGCACCATCCGGCTACCGGTACATGTGGTCAAGGAAATCAATCTGATCCTGCGTGCCATGCGCCATCTGGAACTGGCCAATGGCAAGGAAACCAGCCTTGAACATATCGCCCACCTGATCGACCGGCCGGTTGCCGACGTGCGCCGGGCGATGGCTCTCAACGAGCATATCGCCTCGCTCGACGCGCCGCTGGAGATCGACCCAAATCACAGCATTGCCGATGCCATTGCCGATGACAATGCGCTCGATCCTGAAAGTCTGCTGCAAGCCAACGAAATCGGTGAGTTGGTGAGTTGCTGGGTCGCCCAGTTGCCCGATAAGCAGCGCCGGGTCCTGGAGCGTCGTTACGGACTGGGTGGTGCTGATATCAGCACGCTTGAGGAAATTGCCGCCGATCTCGAACTGACCCGCGAACGGGTCCGCCAGATCCAGATCGAGGCGCTCGATCAGCTCCGCCGTGTCATCAAGCGCGGTGGGGTAACGCGGGATAATCTGCTTTGATCGCTGTGCTGGCATCAATTCCAGCGGGGACAAATATAGTGCTGTTCAACAAGAACCGATTGGCCGAAACCGGGTCGGTTCACGTCTGGGTTTTCACGAAGGATGCATGAAATGGGTAATAAGGTTGCGATATTCGATTCGACACTGCGCGACGGAGCACAGGCCGAGGGCATCTCGTTCTCGGTGGAAGACAAGCTGAAGCTCCTTGAACTGCTCGACGATCACGGTGTGGGCTACATCGAGGCCGGCAACCCCGGTTCCAACCCGAAGGATCTCGAATTCTTTGCCCGGGCCGGTAGCATTGTACTCAAACACGCCCGGCTGGCCGCTTTCGGCAGCACCCGCCGGCGCGACATTCGAGTGGAGGACGACAGCAACGTGCAGTCGATGCTGCTGGCCGCTACACCGGTGATTGTCATCTTCGGCAAGAGCTGGGATTTCCATGTGACCGACATCATCCGCACCAGTCTCGAAGAAAACCTGGACATGATTCGTGACACGCTGGCCTTCTTCAAGACCAAAGGCAAGGAAGTGGTTTACGACGCCGAGCATTTTTTCGATGGCTACAAGAACAATCCGGACTACGCCGTCAGGACGCTGCAGGCGGCAGTCGAAGGTGGCGCCGAGTGTCTCGTTCTTTGCGATACCAACGGCGGAACCTTTCCGTCCGAAGTAGCCGAGATCGTCAAAAAGATGGTTGCACAATTCAAGGTGCCGATCGGCATTCATGCGCACAACGACAGCGGCATGGGCGTGGCCAACAGCGTGATCGCCGTCGAGAACGGTGCGCGGCACGTTCAGGGAACGTATATCGGCTTTGGCGAGCGCTGCGGCAATGCCAACCTGTCCACCATCATCGCCAATCTGGGCGTCAAGCGTGATTTCGAATGCCTGCCGGCCGATCAATACAGGAACATTACCCGCGTCGCACGCCATGTCGCGGCCATCTCGAATGTGGCGCTCAATGAGCGCGACCCCTTTGTTGGTAACTGCGCCTTTGCGCATAAGGGCGGCATGCACATCGATGGCGTGAACAAGGCGTCTCAATCTTTCGAGCACATCGACCCGGAACTGGTCGGCGGGCAGCGCCGCTTCCTTATGAGCGAAGTCTCGGGTCGCAGCATGATTCTCGACCGCATCCGCGAGGTCGATCCGGGCATTGCCAAGGATGATGTGATAACCGACCGCATCGTCAAGCGCCTCAAGGAGATGGAGCACGAAGGCTACCAGTTTGAAGGCGCGGAAAGTACTTTCGAACTGGTCATTCGCAAGCAGCTCGGCAAATACCGCCCGTTCTTCGAACTGGAGCACTTCAAGATCATCGGCGAGCAACCGGCGAACGGCGAGTACAGTTCTTCTGCCATCATCAAGGTGATAGTCGATGGCCGGGATGAAATCACGGCGGCTGAAGGCGACGGCCCGGTGCATGCGCTCGACCGTGCACTGCGCAAGGTACTCGACAATTTCTACCCCGAACTTTCCAATGTGCGTCTGACTGACCTGAAGGTCCGCGTGATCAACGGCAAGGATGCGACAGCCGCCAAAGTGCGGGTGTTGCTGCAATCGACCGATGGCGATTCGGTATGGACGACGGTGGGTGTTTCGACCGACATCATCGAGGCCAGTTGGATTGCGCTGGTGGATTCGATAGAGTACAAGTTGTTGAAACTGGAAGATGCGAAGCAGGCGTAGGGGCTTCAACGGGATCAGCTTCGAACTGTTGACGTAAAGCTGTATCCCTGGATGCCACGGTTTGCCTACCGGCTATCGTATAGGCTATTCGCCAGTTTTTCCCTGCGCCGCGCGAAGCGCTTCGGCGAGCTGGAATACCGACATGGCGTAGAAGCTTGAGCGGTTGTAGCGCGTGATGACGTAGAAGTTGTCAAAGCCGATCCAGTATTCGGTGGCCTGATCGGGACTGACGAGGTCGATCAGGGCGGCCGCTTGTTCGCCAAATTGTCCTGTATCTCCTCTGGCCGTCACGCCTTGCTTCGCCAGTTCCGGCAAGGGCAGGCCTGGTTTGATGCCGGCGGCGACCAGGGGAGTCGGGTCACCGATCACGATCGCCGGGACGGCAACCGGTGCCCTGGTTTGCCAGCCGTGAATATTCAGAAAACGGGCGACGCTGCCGATGGCGTCTGTGGTGCTGCGGCGCAGGTCGATCTTGTTGTCACCGTCGAAGTCGACGGCGTAGTGGCGCTGGCTGCTCGGCATGAATTGCGGGATGCCGATGGCGCCGGCGTACGAGCCTTTGATGTCCAGCGGGCTGACGCCGTTTTCGCGGGCCAGAAGCAGGAACTGTTCGAGTTCGCTGCGGAAGAAGGCAGCGCGCAGCGGGTAGTCGAAGGCCAGCGTAGTTAGTGCTTCGAGCACGCCGAAATTGCCCATGTTGAGGCCATACTCGGTTTCGACGCCGATGATGGCCGCGATGATTTCCGGTGGTACGCCGTAGATGGCTTCGGCGCGCGCCAATTCGGCGCCGTTGTCCTGCCAGAAGCGGAGTCCATTGCTGATCCGCCGGTCATTGACAAAGCGTTCCCGATAGCGCTGCCAGGAACGTTGCTGCTCGGGTACAGCGGCTGGCCGGATGGCGCGCAGAATGGTGGCGTTGGAACGGATGCGGTCGAACTGGCGGCTCAGATGGGCAACGTCGAATCCGTGCTGTTCGTGCATCTCGACGATGAAGGCGCGAACTTCGGGGTCGGCACTGAAAGGTGAGGTCTGGTGCCGGGACTTGGCCGCGTGGCCGGTGAGCGGAAGCAATCCGGTGCACAGGACGAGCAGTGAGCCGAACAGCCGGGTGGTGAGGGTCTTTCTCAAACCGTGTTTCTCCGTAATGAGTTCAATCGTCCGATGCATTCTTTCAATTGTTGCAGTTGTTCCGGCCTGCCGCTGCCATAGTGCAGGTCGGCGAAGTGGCCGGCGGCTTCCCGGGTCACTTCGCCCAGTTCCGGCCGCTCGCGTGCAACGCGCAAGGCAAAAGCGAGCGGCCCTTCCCAGCCGGCGCGGGCAATTCCCAGTCCTTTGAGCCGATTGCACAGACGTTGCCAGGCGCGCTGCGCCGGGGTCGCCGTGTTGCGCCGGTAGAGCGTCCACACGGTGAGCATCAGCAATGCCAAGCCGCACAGCGTCGCCAGTATGGCCGTCATGTTGCGCCAGTCGGGTTCTTTGAGCCCAAGCCTGGTGAGCACCTCGCGTTGCCGTTGCGGATTGTACCCGAGCACCCATTGATTCCAGGCATTGTTGGCCGCCTCCCAGCGGTTGCGCAGGTCGCGCAGCCAGTCGGCGTCGATACGCACCAGCGCAGGCAAGGGGTCGCCGGCGGGCAGCGCGGCCTCGATGCCCTGTTCGATGCGCGAAGGAGCGACGGCCGCTGTCGGGTCGACGCGCACCCAGCCCCGGTCGGCCAACCAGATTTCGGCCCAGGCGTGGGCGTCGGACTGGCGTACAGTAAGGTAGCCGTCAACCGGATTGATCTCGCCGCCCTGATAGCCGGCCACCACGCGCGCCGGCACACCGGCGGCGCGCATGAGAAAGACATAGGCCGAGGCGAAATGCTCGCAGAACCCGCTGCGCGTGACAAAGAGAAAATCATCGACGGCGTGCTCGCCGAGCAACGGCGGTTGCAGTGTGTAGAAGAAGGCTTCCTGGCGGAAATGGAGCAATGCCATGTTGGATATCTGTTCCGGAGATTTGAACTTTTCCCGCCACTCGGCGGCCAGTTCGCGTGCCTGCGGATCGAGAGCACGTGGCAGGCGCAGCGCCTGTTGCAGCATGGCCTGGCTTTCCTGCCGGTTGGCTACGGCATCAATGTCTGACGTGAAGGCATAGCGTGCGCGGTTACGTACCGGTTCCCTGGCCAGGGTTTCAAGCGTGGCAGTCAGTGCGCTATCGTCCGGCAGGGAAACCGGCAGGTCGAGCGGCAGCAGCCAGCGCAGGTTGTGCGCTTCGAGCGTGATGACATAGCTGTAGGTCTTGCCACTGGCTTCGATCGTGGGTGCTCTGCCTGTCCTCTGCAGGTAGGCCGGACGGGCACGCCAGGTCTGGCCGTCGTAGTCGTTGAATACCGGGCCGCGCCAGTAGAGCGATGATTTTTCCGGAAGATCGCCGGAAAACTGGACGCGGAAGGCGATCGCACCGGACTGGATCAGGTTGTCCAGCGAACCCGGCGACATGCGGTCGGAAAGCCCGGTGAGGCCGGAATAGGCGTCCTGCGGCAGCCCCCAGAGCGGGCCGCTTACGCGCGGGAAAAGCAGGAAGATGATCAGCATGAAGGGGATGGCCTGCGCCAGCAGTAGGCCGGCGTAACGCAGAATGGCGCGGACCGGCTGAGCGCCGCCATGCAGGCGGATGAGCGTGGCGGTGAGCAGGGTGGTGCTGGCGAGCAGCCACAGTCCGGTCGGGATGCTTTGCGAGTAAAAGTAGTGGGTCAGCAGCAGGAAGAATCCGAGCATGACGACCACCATGGCATCGCGCCGCGTGTGCATTTCCATGGGTTTGAGTGCCATGAAGAAGACCAGCAGGGCGACGCCGGCATCGCGGCCGAGCAGGGTGCGGAACTGCCAGCCGATTCCGGCAACCCCGGTGACCGCCACTAGCGCCAGCAGCCAGCGGGAAGGCAGACGGGCGTTCAGTCTCCATAGCCCGCTGCGCCACAGCAGCACGCTGGCGGTGAGCAGTGAAAGCCAGAGTGGAAGGTGGCTGACGTGCGGCGCCACCGTGGCGATGGCCACGGCGAGCAGCCAGGGAATCTCGGCTTTCTCGAGGCTGAGCGGAGTGACGGGTCGGGAGGCCGATTTACGCATAAAGGGCCAGGGCCTCAAGGCAGGCGTCGCGATGCGCAGCGCCCAGTGCCGGCTCAATGTCACAGGTAGGCAGGCGCAAGCCGTAACGGATTTGTTGCTGTTCGGCGCCGAGAACCCAGCCGGCCAGGATCGACAGGCGTGTTTCGAGATCGTGTTCTGCCGCAGTCGATGCCCAGTTAAGCATCAGTTGTTCCGCCGAACCGCCAGCAAACTGCTTGACCAGCAAGGGGCGGTGATCGATATCGCGCGCCACGGCTTTCCAGGCGATGTGCCGCGGCGAGTCGTTCGGCTGACGCAGGCGCAGTCCGGTGAAATCTTCATCGCCGCTGTCACCCCGCCGATGACCGGTGTGCGCTACGGCAGACGGTGGCGGAAGTGGCGTTTCGACCGGCTTGGGGAAGACCAGGCAGGAGAGCCGTGGATGCGGATAACTCCAGGCGTGAAACAGGCCGAGCGGGTAGCGTGTCGACAGCGTGATGCGACCGGGTTCGAGACGGCCGCGCGTTGGCGCCGGGCAGGGGATGGCGATCATCGCCTGCGCGTTGGCCGGAATATCGAGGTTGACCTTCTCGTGTTCGCCAAATGCCAGATTGAGCGAACGGCGGTCATGGCGCCGGGTGTTTTCCAGAAGCAGGTGGAAACGAGCGGTTTCCCCGGCAAATACCGGCTCGGCACGTCCGGGAGTGAGGCGCAGGGCAACCAGGTTGCGGAAGGTGTGCACCATCGCCACGATGCCCAGAGCGGCGAGCAGGAAAACCAGGGCATGACCGAGACTGAGGTTGTAATTGACGGCGCCGATCAGCATCAGGCAAAGCACCGCAGCAAACAGCAGGCCGCTAGGCGCCGGGATGATGAAGATGCGGCGCTGGGTGAGGACGATCGGCAGGTGTTCGTCAGGCCTGAGGCGGAACAGCCATTGCCGGAACGGCGTAAGGATGGACATCAGGCAAGCGGTAGGGTACGGATCAGTTGGGTTATGTCCTCGGGACGGGCATGGCTGGCACTGTTGATCAGGCGCAGCCGGTGACAGGCGACGCCGGGCAGAACGGCCTGCACATCTTCGGGCAGCACCATCGTCCGGCCGTCGATGAAGGCCCAGGCGCGGGCCGCGGCAAGCAGGGCGAGGGCGGCGCGCGGACTCAGGCCGTGAATGAACTTCGGGCTTTGACGCGTTGTCTCTATCAGCGTTTGCAGATAGTCGAGCAGTGCCGGCGAGGCATGGACGGCAGCGGCCTGCTTTTGCAGTGGAGCGAGCTGGTCGGGTGAAAAGCAGGCGGCCAGTTCGGGCAGATGTTCGCGCCGTCCGCCGCCTTCGAGCAGCGCCCGTTCTGCATCGCGATCGGGGTAGCCGAGTTCGATGCGCATCAGGAAACGATCGAGTTGTGATTCCGGAAGCGGGAAAGTGCCAATCTGGCTGGAAGGATTCTGCGTGGCGATGACAAAGAAAGGTTCAGGCAGCGGGCGGGTTTCGCCTTCGGTGGTGACCTGCCGTTCTTCCATGGCTTCGAGCAGGGCGCTCTGCGTTTTCGGGGTGGCGCGGTTGATCTCGTCGGCGAGCAGGACCTGCGAGAACAGGGCGCCGGGGAGAAACCTGAATTCGCTGTGTTCACGGTCAAAAATCGAAATGCCGATAACATCGGCTGGCAGCATGTCGCTGGTGAACTGGATGCGCGAGAACTGCAGTCCGAGCAGACGGGCCAGGGTATGCGCCAGCGTTGTCTTGCCGACACCGGGCAGGTCTTCGATCAGCAGATGGCCGCGCGCCAGCAGGCAGGTCAGGGCGAGCCGTATCTGCGGCTCCTTGCCGAGGATGATCTGATTGGCCGCGGCAATGATTTCGGCGACGGTGGATTGTTTTCCGGTAGTTTGCATTGTTGTCGTGATCAAGTGATTGGGCTGATAATGAGTCGTCAAGCGAGCACTATATCCCGTCTCGACGGACCGTAGGGAGGCAACAGTGACCAGTACTGCATTCATTACCCACCGCGATTGTCATCTGCATGACATGGGATCGTTTCATCCGGAGTGTCCGGCACGCCTGTCCGCGATCAGCGATCACTTGATAGCCCAGGGGCTGGACCACTATTTTGTCTATCATGACGCTCCGCTGGCGAGCTTCGAGCAACTGCTGCGTGTGCATTCGGCCTTTCACCTGGAGCGGCTGAAGCGCAGTTCGCCGGCGCACGGTATTGTGCACCTCGATCCGGATACGGCGATGAATCCGCATACCTGGCAAGCGGCGCTGCGCTCGGCGGGTGCGGGGGTCATGGCCGTTGATCTGGTGATGTCGGGTGAAGTGCAGAATGCCTTCTGTGCCGTGCGTCCGCCGGGACACCATGCCGAACGGGCGAATGCCATGGGGTTCTGCTTCTTCAACAATATCGCGGTTGCCGCAGCCCATGCCATGAAGGCACACGGGCTTGCGCGGGTGGCGATTGTCGATTTCGACGTGCATCACGGCAATGGAACCGAGGACTGTTTCAGGAATAACGACCAGGTATTGATGGTCGGCATGTTCCAGCACCCGTTTTATCCCTACAGCGGGACCGAGGTTCCGGCCGCCAACATGCTCAATGTACCTCTCCCCGGCGGTACTGATGGCGAAGAATTCCGTCAGGTGGTGCATGACGTCTGGCTGCCGTGCCTGCGCCAGTTCAAGCCCGAGATGATCCTCATTTCCGCAGGTTTTGATGCGCACTATGAAGACGATCTGGGTGGAATGAAGCTCAATGAAATGGATTTTGTCTGGGTCACCGAGCAGATCAAGCAGATTGCCGAGGAGACGGCGAGGGGACGCATTGTCTCGATGCTGGAAGGCGGCTACGTCCTTTCAGCCCTGGCGCGCAGTGTTGCCGCCCACATCAAGGTTCTGGCGGGTATCTGACGGTTTTTCAGGTTGTTTCTGTCAGCCGATTGACGCTGGCCGCGTTTTTCATGGTCGGAGGGCACGCCTTCGGGTAAAATCACAAGTTCAATTTTAAGGTACTTTACTCATGAACACGATAACAGGATCCATTGTTGCCATCGTCACCCCGATGAACGAGGACGGAAGCCTTGATCTGGAAGGGATGCGCCGTCTGGTCGATTTCCATGTGCAGGAGGGCACGGATGCCATCGTCGTCGTCGGTACAACCGGCGAATCGCCGACCGTCGATGTGGAAGAACATCACGAGTTGATCCGGGTGGTTGTCGAGCACGCTGCCGGCAGAATTCCGGTGATCGCCGGGACCGGCGCCAATTCAACGGCAGAGGCCATCGAGATGACGCATTTTGCCAGAGACGCGGGCGCCACTGCCGCCTTGTCGGTGGTGCCGTACTACAACAAACCGACACAGGAAGGTCTCTACCGGCATTTCAAGGCCATTGCCGAGGCGGTGGATATTTCGGTCATTCTCTACAACGTCCCCGGCCGTACCGTGGCTGACATGAGTAATGATACGACCTTGCGTCTGGCGCAGATCCCGAACATCGTCGGCATCAAGGATGCTACGGGCAATATCGATCGCGGATGTGAACTGATTGCCCGTGCGCCGAAAGGCTTTGCCATCTACAGTGGCGATGATTCCACCGCCTGTTCCTTGCTGCTGATGGGCGGTCAGGGCAATATTTCGGTGGTGGCCAACGTGGCGCCACACATGATGCATGAAATGTGTGCTGCGGCGCTGAAGGGCGATCTGGCCACAGCGCGCGAGCTGAATTTCCGCCTGCTGGGTCTGCATCGCCAATTGTTCTGCGAGGCCAATCCGATCCCGGTCAAATGGGCGTGTCAGCAACTCGGACTGATCAGCGAAGGCATCCGCCTGCCATTGACTCCCCTGTCTGTGGAGTGCCATGAACGTGTTCGCGTCGCTCTGCGCCAGGCGGGTTTGTTGCAATAACTCCAGCTTTCCAGGAATACCCGATGAATTGTGTTGTATCGCGTCTGACGTTCTGTTTTCTGGCGGTTGTGCTGGCGGCCTGCAGCACTATCGGTCTTGAGTCCAAGAAAATTGACTATAAGTCGGCCTCTGCCGTAAAGGTGCCGACACTTGAAATTCCTCCTGACCTGACTTCGCCTGCGCGCGATGACCGTTTCGCCGTGCCCGATACCGGCGGCAAGGGAACGGCAACTTTCTCGGCGTATTCCGGGGAGCGCTCGCCGCAAGCGAAAGTACAGCAACAAAGTGATGTCCTGCCAAAGGTTGACAAGGCGCGTATCGAGCGCTCGGGTAATCAGCGCTGGCTGGTGGTCGCTGAAACACCCGATAAACTCTGGGGCCAGGTCAAGGATTTCTGGCAGGAGACTGGTTTCCTGATCAAGTTGGAGTTGCCCGAAGCGGGAGTCATGGAAACCGACTGGGCGGAAAACCGGGCCAAGATCGGGCAGGATTTTCTCCGCAATCTTCTCGGCAAGGTTATCGATTCGCTTTATTCGACGGCTGAACGCGACAAGTTTCGTACCCGCCTTGAGCCAGGAGTTGAGCCTGGTACGACGGATATCTTCATCAGCCATCGCGGCATGTATGAAGTATTCGTCAGTGAAGGAAAGGATCAAACCAGGTGGCAACCGCGCGAAACCGACCCGGAGCTTGAGGCCGAAATGCTGCGTCGCCTGATGGTGCGTTTTGGTACCGACCAGAAACGCGCGGAAGTCGAGATCGCGGCGGCCAAGGCAAAACCGCTGGATCGTGCCAAACTGTCGCGTGGCAATGACGGTGCCGGTACGCTCGAGGTGCAGGAGTCCTTTGATCGTGCCTGGCGGCGTGTCGGTCTGGCGCTCGATCGCGTCGGATTCACGGTCGAGGACAGGGATCGCTCCAAGGGATTGTACTTCGTCCGCTATGTTGATCCGGAAACCGATGACAAGAAAGACGATGGTTTCCTGTCCAAGCTGGCGTTCTGGAAGGGATCAGGGCCAGCGCCCCAAACCAAGTACCGCATTCTGGTCAAAGACGGTGGCACGATGACGATGGTGCAGGTGTTGTCGTTTGAAGGCGGCGTTGACCAGTCCGAAACGTCAAAGAAAATCCTCGGTCTGCTCTACGAACAACTCAAGTGATGCGTTTTGCTTCACTGGGCAGCGGCAGCCGGGGTAATTCCCTGGTTGTCGATGCAGGTGATACCAAACTGCTTCTCGACTGCGGGTTTTCCACCCGTGTCACACTGGCAAGACTGGGGCGACTCGGGGTCTCGCCCGAAGAGATAGCTGGAGTTCTGGTTACGCATGAACACAGCGATCACATCGCCGGAGTCTTCAAGTTTGCCAGCCGTTTCGGGATTCCGGTCTATCTTACGCATGGTACTCACGCGGCCATACTGCGTAAGCTGTTACCGTTCTCCGGGTATCGCCTGATCGATAGCCACGAGACTTTCGCCATTGGCGGTCTCGAGATTCGTCCTTTTCCGGTTCCACATGATGCGCGTGAACCCGTTCAGTATATTTTTTCCAACGGCCTGCATCGCCTGGGAGTGCTGACCGATACCGGATCGATTACCCAGCACATCGTCGATGTGCTGGGTGTTTGTGATGGCCTGGTTCTGGAGTGCAACCACGATCTCGGCCTGCTGGCGGCATCGGACTATCCCATGACACTGAAGCGCCGTATTTCAGGCCATTTCGGGCATCTCGACAATGCTCAGGCAGCTTGTTTTCTGCGCCAGATCGAGACGCAGCAACTGCAGCACGTCGTTGCGGCGCACCTTAGCGAACAGAACAACCGTCCGCATTTGGCTGTGAGTGCTTTGGCATCGGCGCTGAACTGCAGCGAGGAATGGATCGGTGTGGCCGGTCAGGAAGGCGGGTTTGGCTGGCGTCAACTGTCCTGAGATTTCAGGACGGGTCAATCAGATGAAAAAAGCCGGCTTGTGCCGGCTTTTTCGCGCATGAAGAACTACTTCTTGGCAGCATCAACAGCCGGGGCAGGAGCAGCGGCAGCATCAGCGGGTTTGGCGGCTTCGGCAGTAGCAGGAGCAGCGGCAGGAGTAGCGGCATCAGCAGGTTTGGCAGCTTCGGTGGTAGCAGGAGCAGCGGCAGGAACAGCGACTGGAGCCGGAGCCGGAACCGGAGCAGGAGCTTCCTGTTTGCCACAAGCGGAAAGAGCAATGGCAACCAGGGCAGCAACGAGGTACGAGTTTTTCATTATGCAAAAATCCTTATCATGAATAAAAATACAGCAACAAACCAAAGGTCATTTGGTTGACTGACATACATGTCAATCCGCTGGGAAGTATAACAGAATCATTCGGTGTTGTCAGAGGCGGTAATGCATACAGCATGTTATAGACCGAGCGTCGTCGCACACACCTGTTCGCCGCCTTCCTTCAGGATTTCTTCAAAGCGATGCACATAGGGCATGCATTCTTCTGTGTTGTCGGTAATCACTTTGGCGCGGGCATGATCCTTGTTAAAGCGGACAAGTGCGTGCCGGTCATCGACAATGAACAGGGAATCACCGAGTGAGGCGAGATGCTCAGGGCATTCCAGAACCGTCATTCTCAAAGGATAGTTGGCGAGCAGCTTCATCAGGCGCGGACTGCTGCGGCGGAAAGGTTCCGCATTCTTGAGCACAATGCGCAGACTGTTGCGTTCGTCAGCGGCGAGCAGTCGGCGCAGTAGTTCAGCGTTCCCGGCGCTTTCAAGCTTCAATTTCGACAGGTCCTCATCGAAGATACAGAGGGTTTGCTCTGCCAGTGCAAGCAGTTTGTGCAGCGAACTGTCGTGCTCTCCCCAGTAAGTGATCAATTCAGCGTTCATGGAACGTTCCTCCGTATGGTTTTGTGCCTGATGGTGAATGAGTCAGCAGGCAAATTGTTACTGATTCCCGGGGAGAAAGGCAAAGCCGGCGAAAAAAAACCCGCAGCAAGCGGGTTTTCCAGGAGGCAGCAGCTTATCTGTCGCCATAGGTTCTGCGATTACCCCCCGTAGGACCGGTGCGGGGGGCCTTGGCACCCTCACGATGCGGGGCGCGGACAAAACCGTCATGTTTGGCTGCACCCGGCTTGCCTGTACGGGCCTCACTGCGTCCGGCAGGAGCAGTTTTGCCATGGCCGCGATTGTCGCCACTTTTCCAGGCCGGACGACCGTTCGGTTTGCCGCCAGGGCGGCCATTGCCCGTCGGTACACGCCGCGTCGGTTCATGACCGGCAACAACTTCAACCGGAATCATCTGTTTGGTGAAGCGCTCGATCTTCTTGACGTTGAAATGTTCGGCGTGGTTGACCAGCGAGATGGCCAGACCATTACGGCCCGCACGGCCGGTGCGCCCGATGCGGTGCACATAATCTTCGGCAAACTTCGGCAGATCGTAGTTAAAAACGTGAGTGATCGTCGGAACGTCAATCCCGCGCGCGGCCACATCGGTGGCGACGAGAATCTGCACCTGCCCGCGACGCATCGCGCTGAGCGTACGATTACGGGCGCCCTGATGCATGTCGCCGTGCAGTGCCGCCGCGTTGAAACCGGCGATATTCAGACGGTCTGAAATCGTATCGGCATCGCGCTTGGTGGCGGTGAACACAAGGGCCTGATCGATGCTGACGTCGCGCAGCAGATGGTCGAGCAGGCGATTCTTGTGCGATAGGTCATCGACGAAGTGCATGCGTTGTTCGATATTTTCATGCTTGGTGTGCGCCGCATCGACTTGGATCGTCAGTGCGTCACGCGTTACCTTGCGCGCCATCTGGCCGACCGTGCCCTCAAGCGTCGCCGAGAAAAGCATGGTCTGACGCGAAGCCGGGGTGGCGGAGATGATCTTTTCGATGTCGTCGATGAAGCCCATGTCGAGCATGCGATCCGCTTCGTCGAGCACAAGAATCTGCAACTGCGAGAAATCGATCTTGCCCGATTCCATGTGGTCGATCAGTCGTCCCGGCGTGGCTACCAGGATTTCCGGGTTGCGCGAGAGCAATTCCATCTGTTTCGGGTACGGCATGCCGCCGAGGATGGCCACCGCTTTCAGGCGACGCAGTTGCCCCGCATATTTGTCGGCGGCCGCAGTCACCTGCAGGGCGAGTTCGCGGGTCGGGGCGAGCACCAGCATCTTCGGTTGTGCCGGCTGGAAGCGCGGACGGTCATTGCCGCGTGTGTGGCCCAGTGCGCGGGCTGATTGGCGTTCCTGATTTGATGTGCGGCGGGGTGCCGGTGCGAAGGCCGGACGTTCCTGTGAGGCAAAGCGGTGCAGCGCCGGCAGCATGAAGGCCGCGGTCTTGCCTGAACCGGTCTGCGATGAAACCAGCAGGTCGCGTCCCTCAAGGGCCGCGGGAATGGTTTGCGCTTGAACCGGCGTGGGTTCGGTGTAACCTGAATCAGTAAGGGCTTTAAGCAGGGCTTCGTGAAGCCCGATTTCTGCAAAAGTCATGGTTCTCTTTCGTATGGAACAGCGCCGCGCAGCCGAAAACGATCGGCGCACGGGCGCAAAATAAATGCAACGCCAACCAACGAAATAGTTGAGAGAGACTCTGCCAGAGCGAGAGAATTCGATACTTTTCGGCACAAAAAGCTTTGTGCCAGGGCGGTGTTCAATGAATCGACACCAGAAGGCAGGAGGGCTTTAGAAATACGGCCAGGTTCGCGAAGCGCATTGTGCATCACATGCTGCGATACACAAGGACATTATACCGGCTCGACGTGTTGGCGTCGAGCCAATTCTTGGGGCTGGTATTAGTCGCCGCCCAGAGCCGGTGAAAAAATCTCGGTGACGAGGAGTGATTGGCTGCCGATAACAAAGCGCGAACGTCGGGCCCATAAGGCCGCTGGAGGCGATTCTGTCAGTTGCATGGCTTCAATCGCCGGATGAAAAAGCGCATGCCGTTGATCGAGTCGTTTGCATTGGATGGTGCCACGCGAGATTCCTGCGTGGGCGAAGATCCTGGCACCCAGCGAGTGGCTACCCAAACGTGCCAGCCAAGCGCTTACTGGCCCGCGTGGCCGGCGGGGCAATATCGTATGCGCAAAAACAAGCGCTTGGCCATCGCAGAGCAGTGCCACTTCACGTCGCCAGGCCAGCCGTCTGCGTCCGATGCCGAGTTCGACGGCTTCATCGCTTGTCGGCATGGCAAGACCCTGACGCAGAACACGCACGGCAAAGCTTCCTTTGGCCTGAAGGCGTGATGTTAAGGAACCGCGATCACGTAACCAATGGATGAAAGAAAGGTAGCCCGTGCTGCGTAGCTGATTTGCGCGCCAAGCCACTCTGGTCTTGAAAGTCATGATGGGTCGAGGAGGGGACTACTGTGGGCGCGGCGATTTTTCAATGCCGCCAATGCGTACCCCGGATTTCACTCCCTTGCCGGAAAACCAGCCAAGATTCATTTCCAGGGCAAAACGAGCCGGACCTGCTGCACAGTGATTGTTTTCAGTCTGCGGTTGCATGTCTTCAACATTGAGAATGCGACCTTCTTCGTCGAGAAAGGCGACAGAGAGGGGCAGGAAGGTGTTGCGCATCCACATGCAATGGCGATCTGCAACGGGGAATACAAAAAGCATCCCCTGATTGGCCGGCATGCTTCGCCGATGCATCAAGCCCTGCATGCGATTGGCCTGATCGGCAGCAACTTCGGCTTCGATGCGGTAAAGCCCGACGTTCAGTTCCATGCGCGGCATTTGTGCCTGCGCTGGTGCCGAGGCAAGTAACAGAAGAGTCGTGCATAGGGTCATTACAAAACGGTACATCGCGAACTCCGGGATGGGTGAAGACAAAAATGATGGGGACGTGGTTCAGTGCTGATGCACCATTTTCTGCAGGGAGGCAAATGACTCTAGCACAGCCGGCACTACTTCTTTCCCTGGATCGCTCTGCTTGTTTTGGCTGGCTTTGCGGCATGGACTGATTTTCCTTTGGGGGTCGGCCTGGTTTTTCCGGCGACCTGCTGCTTTGCAGGTTTGGCGGATATTTTTGGCCTGACCACATCGACCCCCGTGGTTACCGGTGCGTCTTCGTGCTCGGCTGCCTTCGGCGTGGCTTGCACTAGCAAGCACGCAAGCTTGATTGCATTGAGTTTCATGATTTTATCCCATATGACTTTCAATGCCAGCCAGATTTTCATGGACAAAGAGGTTGGCAAAAACCGTTAACCAGTGCTGTTACGAAGCATAAAATTGCAATGATCAGACTGCTCGTTGCGAAACACTGAGTGCTGTCCAGACACTGATGTCGGGACTGTTGCTAACACGAATTATATCCTGCATGATTGCCCTTATCCTGCTTGCCTGCAAGCCTCGGCTCGTACTTGAAACATCCATGTTGTAGTCAGTTTAATAAGAAGAATGGTTGATGGGATTCATTGAATCAAGTGCGTTCTGGATCGGTTTGCTCAAAATCATCTGGGTGAACATCCTGCTCTCCGGCGATAACGCTGTCGTGATCGCTCTGGCATCACGCTCATTGCCTCCCGCGCAGCAGACGCATGCGATTATCTGGGGGTCGGTAGCGGCGATCATTCTGCGCGTGATCCTTACGATCTTTGCTGTCCATCTGCTCCAGTTGCCCTGGCTGAAGGCAGTCGGCGCGCTAATGCTGGTATGGATCGGCGTTCAACTGCTTGAGGACGAAGACGATGAGGGGCAGGTCAATGAAGCGGGCAGCCTGTTTTCGGCGATCAAGACGATCCTGATTGCCGATCTGGTGATGAGTCTGGACAATGTGCTCGCCGTCGCGGCCGCAGCCGATACCGCTCCGGCCGAAGTGAAACTTACATTGGTGGTGTTGGGACTCGCGTTATCGATACCGATCGTTATTTTTGGCAGCAGTATCGTGCTCAAGCTGATGGAGCGTTTACCCATAATCGTTACGCTCGGCGCCATGTTGCTGGGCTGGATTGCCGGAGAGATGCTGGTCAAGGAAGAAGCCGTGTCGCTTTATGTGCCCGATAACACCGTTCTGCACGTGTTCTTTTCTCTCAGCGGCGCACTGCTTGTTCTGGCAATTGGCAAACTCAAGAGTCGTTTTGCGCGCGTGAATTCCTGAAGCAGGCTAAAGTCCGGCTGGATAGTGCGCACTGCTTCCGTGGCCTGTGCCGGGCCGATCCCGCATGCTTACTTTTCCAGGCCATGATCAATCCGCCACTGCTTGACCAGTGCATAAATCGCCGGAATCACCGCCAGCGTCAGCATGGTCGATGAGAGCATGCCGCCGACCATCGGCGCGGCGATGCGGCTCATGACTTCCGAACCGGTGCCAGTGCCCCACATGATCGGTAGCAGG